>Ga0256839_1000972_pt1 | contig 36091 bp, 32 predicted proteins | sample 354166metaG_FD_185968 | JGI IMG/M metagenome (GOLD analysis project Ga0256839, IMG submission 185968) | Hydrothermal vent microbial communities from Mid Atlantic Ridge, Atlantic Ocean - 354-166 | ecosystem: Environmental > Aquatic > Marine > Hydrothermal vents | place: Atlantic Ocean: Mid...
GCGACAGCAGGTCGTTGTTGCCCTTGAGATCGCCGGGCCAGTCGGCGAAGCGCTCACCGCGGTAGTCGGCCTCCGACAGACCGTAACCCTGGATCATGGTGCCCATGGCGCCGTCGAGCAGGAGAATACGGCGGCGCAGCTGTTCACGGATCGTTGCCAAGGTGGCCAAACTCATCTCTCGTCAGCAGGTACAAATCAGCGAATGGAAATCACTTTATCATGCCGCCCCGAAGAAATCGTCTCAATTTTTTGCGGCAGTTTTGCGATAATGGCATACCACCGAACAACCAATAACGACAAGCGCAGGAGAACTACCATGCACAAGATCGTTGTCATGACCCTGACCGCAGCGTTCCTGGTCTTCGCTGGGGTCAGCCAGGCGGTCAAGATTCGCAAGCCCACGACGGAGGCGGCTACGGACGGGGCCAAACGCAATCCCGTCTGCCTGAAGGACGCCGCTCCGATCCTGGGCAAATGGACGCTGGTGGAGGTCGCCCCCCGGGCCACGGGACAGAGGATTCCGGAGAACCGCACCTGGGAGTTCCGTCCCGACGGCACCCTGGTCACCTCCGGCTACAACCGTCATTTCAAGCGCAACGACACCCAGACCTTCCATTACGAGATCGACAACTGCATGATCGTCAGCGACGTCCCGGGACGCCCCGGGAAACAACTGCGTTACCGGGTCTACGACCTGCAGGACGACCGCATGGTTCTCCAGGGCGGCGTCGAAGGCTTCTATTTCTTCAAACGGCAATAACAGTCACGAAATTCGAGGAGTCCCAGCGATGAACACGAACACCGAATCACTGCAATCCAAGTACAAGACCGACCTCCTGATGTGGGGCGGGGTCCTGGCGGTGAGCGCCGTCATCATCGGCATCTTCATGATCTTCACCACCACATCCCCCATCGATCTGATCAAGAAGATTCTCAGCGCGATCCTGATCATGCTGCTGCCGGGTTACGTCATCGTCAAGCTCTATCTCGACGACTGGAAGCTGACGGAAAATCCGGCGGTGGACAAGTTCATCCTTTCCTTCGGCCTGTCGATGGTGACGGTCCAGTCGCTGGCGTTCCTGGTGAACTACTTCACCATCCACGCCGCCGACGTGGACCAGGAGTTGCGGATCAAGCTGGAAAACTGGGTGCCGGTCATCATCGTGGCCCTGGTCATCGGCATCGCGGTGGGACTGAAGTTCTTCTGGCCCAAATTGACCGACATCTGGAACCGGCTCAGCGCCTGGTTCCAGGCCAAGCTGGGGGACATCGGCCCCACCCTGTTGCTGATCCTGACCGTGTTCCTGACCTTGGCGTTGTTGTTCGGTCTGATCCAACTGATCCTGATGATCGTCATTCCCACCGACATCCGCACGACCTAGGATCGGAACCTGGGTCCGGATCTTCTCGGGGCGGGCCCGCGGGCCCGCCTTTTCAAGGCCCCTTGTCATCGGCGCGGCAAAAGCCCACACTTTAACGGCGTCCAGCGTCACCAGGGGGTCGCATGCCCGACGACACAACCGTTTCCGATCTTTCCCCGGCCTACGCCCGATACGAGATCGACACCCGGGTCTACGACCGCTCGATTCGCCTGGTCCGCTTCCTCAAACGGTTCCTCCATCTCCATTTCAAGCTCCACGACCCCGATCGCTACGTCCACCGCGGCCAGATCTTCGTCCTCAACCATTTCGCCCGGATCGAGACCTTCATCCCCCAGTACTTGTTCCACGAATGTTGCGGGGCCTACTGCTGCGCCATCGCCCACCGGGAACTGTTCGAAATCGACGAGGCCCTGAGCTGGATCCTACGAGCCAACGGTGCCGTTCCCCACGATCATCCCCATCTGTTTCCCCTGCTGGCTTGTCAAATCCTGCGGGGGCGGAAGGTCATCATCTTTCCGGAGGGGGAGATGGTCAAAGACCGCCGGGCGGTGGACCGGCACGGGGGATGGCGTCCGTTGCCGGCCGCCCGGGAAAGACGCAAACAGCACACGGGGGCCGCGGTCCTGGCCCTGGGCCTGGACCTGTTCAAACAAAGGGTCTTGCAGGCGGCGCGCCAGGGACAGGAAGACCACCTGGAATACTGGTGCCGGCATTTCAGGCTCGACCCGGACACGCTGCTCGCTCGCTGCCGCGAACCGACTTGCATCGTGCCCGCCAACATCACCTTCTTTCCATTGCGCATCGACGACAATCTGATCATCCGGCTGATCACCACCATCCGCCCGGGACTGAGTAAGCGCGGCTTCGAGGAGCTGCTGATCGAAAGCAATCTCATTCTCCGCGACACCGATATGGACATCCGCCTGGCGCGACCGATTGAGGTCGGACGCTATTGGCACCGCTGGGAGCACCTGCTCATCGACTTCCTGCTTCCCCGGATCGACGAACTGGAGGACGTGTTCGCCTGGCGCACCTCCCCCCGCTGGTTGGAGCGGAAGGCCGCCGCTCGATTGCATCATACGGCGCGGCACATCCGCAACGATTACATGGCGGCGATCTACCGGTCGGTGACGATCAACCTTTGCCATCTGGCGGCGACCCTCATCTACCTCTGTCTCGACCGGCGCCGGGATTCGATCGAGCGGAGCGTCCTGTACCAAACGCTCTATCTGGCCATCAAGCGGATCCAGCGCGAGGAAGGGCTGTTCCTCCACCGGGGACTGCTCGATCCCGAACGCTATCAGGCATTGCCGGAAAGCGAACCGCCCAGCATGCGCCAGTTCACCTGTACTGCGGAAAGCGCCGGGCTGCTCGAATCGGTGGGAGGGCGCTATCACTTCCTTCCCAAACTGTGCGAGGAATTCGATCTTCACACCATCCGGCTGGAAAATCCGGTGGCGGTTTACGCCAACGAAGTGGCCCCCCTGTCCCGGGTCAGACGGCTCGTCGCTGCGGCATTGGACGAGGCGGAAACCCTCACCCCCCGGCGACTGGCCCTGCTCCGCTTCGACGACGAACGGCGCGCCTGGCAATGGGACCGGGCCTTTTATTCCGCCCCTTGTTTCGAGGAAATCAACCGCAAGGAAGGCCCCAAGATCAGCGGCGAACCCTTCCTGCTCGACCACGAGCCGCCAAGCCGGCGCGGCGTCCTGCTGATCCACGGCCTGCTGGCCTCGCCGGCGGTCATGCGCCCCTTAGGGGAAGAACTGGCCGAGCGCGGTTACACGGTGCTGGGGATCCGCCTGAAGGGCCACGGCACCTCCCCCTGCGATCTGCGGGAACGCAAGCGTCGGGACTGGCTGGACTCGGTCCGGCGCGGCTACCGCATTCTGGCCAGTCTGTGCGAATCGATCGCCCTCGTCGGCTTTTCCACCGGCGGACTGCTGGCCCTGCAGCTGGCGGCCGACCAGCTCGACCGGATCCACGGCGTGGTCGCCGTGGCGACCCCGCTGCGCTTCCGCAAGCCTTCGATGCATTTGGTGCCGATCGTGCACCAGACCAACCTGCTGCTCGAGTGGCTCACGGACGAGGGGCTCAAGGAATTCGTCACCAGCCCATCGGAACATCCGGAAACCAACTACACCCAGGTGCCCGTGAGCGCCCTGTACGAACTGCAACAGCTCATCCAGGAAACCGAGGCTCGCCTGGCGGAGGTCCACTGTCCGGTGCTGCTGCTCCAGGGCGACCGGGACCCGGTGATCGATCCGGACAGCGCGGAAATCCTGTTCGAGGGTCTGGGGACCCACCGCAAAACCCTGACCCTGATCCCGGCCACCCGCCACGACATCGTCTATCGCGATCCCGGTGGTGTCCACGGGACCATCGCCCATTTTATCGATCTGCACCTGTCCATGCCCTCGTAAACAACCCGCGACTGGAATTACAGGCTTTATCTCAATAGATAATGTGACTGCCCATCGGAACACCAGGCGTGTTTACAGCCGCCCTTGGCAGGAGGGTGCCCCCGCCAATCCGGGCAAGAGTACTCCGCCTTCCGGCCTTTTTACCATATTTTTAATGTGGTTTTTGACCTGGATCAACGAACCTCCGCCGCCGGAATGGTATCGTCGCCTTCGACTGCCGTGGCAGTCCTCTTTCCGACAAACGACAAGCGGGGAGAACGATGGAACAAGAGCAGGAAAAAGACTATTTTTGGTACATCATCGCAGCCGTGGTGGTGATCGTCGCCCTCACCATGTGGTTCGTCAAAAGCAGCGAACATCAAAAATACGAAACCGCCCTGAAAGCCATCCAGGAAGAGCCCGCGCTTTCCGCCTACCGCTCCACCCCGGGACGGTGACGCAGACGCGAACGCCCTGACCCGGCGGCGACCCGGATGCCGGGTCGCCGCTTTCTTTACAGCGGATCGCCGTTCCGATCGACCAGGGGCACCCGGTATTCCCGCAAGACGGCGAGAATCTCGTCGCGTTTGGCATCGATGAGCCGCTGGAGTTGCTGGCGACGCTCCGTGTCACCACGACGCACCGCCATGGCGATGGCGTAATCGAAACGAATGCCCTTTTCCGATTTGAGCGGAATCAGCTCGTAGTCCCGGGGATGCTTCCAGGCCAGATAGGCGCCGATCGGTCCCCAGACGACGGCCATGTTGATGCGGCCGGCGTCGAATTCCTGCTCCAGCCGCATGGCGGTATTGACGCCGGGATCGCCGGTCATGGACTGGTAGGTCCGTCCCTGCCGGAGCAATTGATGGCGCAGCAGCCAGGTCACGCCCGGGGTGCGGTCGAACATGGCGATCTTGAGCCGACGCTTGCGTTCCTCGGGCAGATCGAACAGCTGCTCGGGACGGTGGATGTCGTCGAAACCGGCACCCTTGCGCACCACCAGCACATAGGTGGAACGATAGTAAGGCCGGGTGGTGGCCGCCAGTTCGTAACCCGCCGGCACCCCCATCACCACGTCGCAGCGATATTGCCCGGTTTCCGGGTCCTTCTTCTTCAAGGTGTTGCGCAAAAAACCGATACGCTGGGGAAACCAGGTGTATTCCACCTGCTGCTTCAGTTCATCCGCCAGCAACCGGGCGATCCGGTTCTCGAAACCGTCCTGATTCCTGGTGGAGAGGGGCGGGTTGGCCGGATCGGCGCAAACCCGGAAGCGTTCCTCCGCCCCCCAGGCACCGGCGTCGAAGGCCAGCATCATCACCGTCGCACACAAAATTCTCTTCATGAAAAACCTCCGCAAGCCAATCGAAATTTCGCCAAGTATACCGAAACCGGCCACCGATCACGCCCCGGCATTTTTTCCGGAGGCCAGGAAGGGCTTGCCGGATCGGGATTCGTCCCTGCATTCAGGCCCGGCCGCCTCCCCTCCGACAGAAGCGATCGGTGGTATAGGAAAGTGAACGGCGCCCTTGTCCGGATATATTTTTTGGAGTAATTTGGGCGGATTCCAATCCACAAGACCGAACCCATGACCCTGCAAGCCAAAGACATCATGGAGCCGCGGGTGGTTTCCGTGCCGCCGGAAATGGCGCTCGACCAGTTCGAGGAGTTTCTCACCATTCAGGGAATCGACGGCGCCCCGGTGCAAAATCCCGACGGCGAGATCATCGGCATCGTCTCCAAGACCGACGTGATCCGCGCGCTGCGCTTTCAGTCCCGGGGCATTTCCGGCGACCGCATCACGGTCGCCGACATCATGACCGACGACGTGGTTTTCGTGCCACCGGACCTGAGCTCCAGGGAGGTGGCGGAACTGATGATCGAAAACGGAATTCACCGGGTTCTGGTGGGCGACCGTCATCACGTCCGCGGCATCATCACCGCGTTCGATCTGTTGCGCCTGGTCCGCTGAACGACAACCCCAGCGGATTGTGCGGGTCGATTCCCGCCATGAAGGGTACGCGCCGGTCTTGATCGGTGATCTGGTAGACCAGACCCAGCCAGTTGTTGAACACCGCCTTGGCGGTGTCGCGCCAGGTATTGTCCAGCATCGGCGCCAGTGACGCTTCCGGAAACGCCGGCGGCTCGTCCCCCCGTCGCCTGGCGCTCTCGACCACCATGCGATATTCCGTGACGATCCGCCGAGCCTCGTCGTCGAAATAGTTTTCCGGCACCGGCGGATAGTCGTCCCGCTCCCCGGCCCAGTAGCGCATCACCTCGCGCTTGTATTCCTTCAGGAGGCTGATGGTGTCGTATTCCGGATGGCCCTGAAAAAAGACCACCCGGAATCCATCGGGACTGGTAGCCAGATGGACGCCGGCCGCCTCGCTTTCCACCAGTACCCGCACCCCTACACGCTCCAGGTCGTCCCGGAACAATTCGTTGAAGCGGGAATGGGGGACGTCGAAACGGGTGTTGATGTCCGCCACCAGGGGATGCCGGGGCTCCACCACCCGGTGGGAATAGACGCCCCAGCGCTTGGCCGGCAGGCGGGTGCGGCGGATGCCGTAGCAGTACTGCACCAGGGCATGGGTCGCCAGGCAGGAACACAGGATCGAGGTCACGTTGCGTTTGGCCCAGTCGAACACTTCGGTCAACGGCTCCCAGAAGGGTTCCAGGGGCAGATCCGGGTGAGTGACGTTGGCGCCGCTGACGATCAGGGCGTCGAGGCCTTCGGATTTGATTTTGTCGAACGGCTCGTAATACCGCTCGATGTGGGCCCGGGCCTCGGGGCCGCGGGGCAGCCCGTCGATGGTGAACGGATGGACGTAGAACTGCACGATCTGATTGCAGGCCCCCAGAAGACGGAAAAACTGGCGTTCGGTCGCCTCCAGAGCCTTGTCCGGCATCATGTTGAGCAAACCGATGTGCAATTCCCGGATATCCTGGTGCCTGGCGTATTCCGGGGTCAGAATCTTCTGTCCTTCGGCCCGGAGCCGTTCGAAGGTCGGCAACGGAGTGTGGGCGACGAGCGGCATCTATCCCTCCTCAACCCGCCTTGCGCTGGGATTCTTTCACGGCGATGGCGTCGGCCACCAACTGGAGAAAATCCTGTTCGTCCCGTACCCTCGCGGCGTCATTGGCATCGACGATGTAACCATACCGATCGGCGATCTGTTGATAGCGCGGCAGCCGGGAACGCAACAGGCGCGGAAACACCCAGGTGACGAATTCGTCCGGGGGGATTTCCTCCGGGGAGCGATACTGTCTTTCGGCCATGAAGGCGGCCAGCTGCTCATCGAGAAACGCCTCCCGGTAATACAGCGGCTTGGGACTTCGGCGCGCCCGTTCGATCAGTGTCTGTTCCAATTCCGGCGTGGTCTTGATGTAGACGATCAGGGTGTACCGCGCCAGGGTTTCGAGAACCCTGGGATCGTCCAGCTCGCAAACGCTGCCGCCGGCATCGTTGACGAAATGCCGGTAGTCGTAGATGTCGCGGGCCTTGTCGATGAACAGGGGCACATCCAGCATGGCGGCGATCTCGGCCTCACGATGGAGCGCCTGGCGCCGTTTGAATTCCGCCAGCGGCAAACCGCCCCGGCCGGGATCGCCGACTTTCCCCAGAAACGTGGAAATGGGCGCCAGATTGTCCACGGTGATGTTGTTGCAGATGTAAATGGAATCGGAACGCAGCAGGTCGCGCAGAAAAGGCACCTGCATGGCCTGGCGCTTGATGTTGTCGAGAATGGGTTCGTTCAGATATTTGGTGCCGATGCGGTAATCGCCGGAATAATGAAACCACTGCTCCTTGGGCAGCTTGTTGGCCAGGGTCGTCTTGCCGACCCCGGACATGCCCAGCAGGGTGATCCGTTTGGCGTCCCAGTCGATGAATTCCTGCGGCGTCATTCTCATCGGGCACTCCAATGGCGCAAAATCCCAATGTTAGCGCTTGCCGGAAGCGCTGTGCAAACCCGTCTTGGCTCCCGCAATACCGATCCATTCATTTTTCCGAAGTCCGGTAAAGCCGTCGTTCGCAGATTGGACCTGAGGCCGGCTCTCCGGTTCATCTGTGTGGCATCGGCCACAATGTGTCATAATTACCACATCCATTTGCTCGGAGACTACAGCCTCGCCGGCTCAGCGATCGATGAACATTCGCCTCCCGCTCGTGCTGCTCGGCCTGCTCCCCATCGCGGCGGCGGCCGAACCGCTGGCCATGCCCGCCTGGCGCTCCTTGACCCTGGAGCTGCCGCCCGCCTTCGTGGTCAAGGCCGAACTCGAACGCATCGAGCCGGACGACGCCCCCCTGCTCGCCCGTCCACGGACCCTGACGCCGCGAACCTCCCGGCTGCTCCATCTCAAAGTCACCTCCCATCTGAAATGGTTTCTAACCACCAAGAGCTGGCTGGGTGACCTATGGCTGCAGCCCGACCGCGTCGCCCTGCAGCGCAACCGCCTCAAATCCGGCAAGCGGCCCAATCTGAAAATCTATCGTTACGCCGAAGACGGGGTGTATCGATTGCGCTATCGACCGGACGAAAGGAATGAATCCCCACCCGACCGATGGCCGCTGGAAAGCGAACGTTTCTATCCCTACCCCCGAGCGGTCAGGCAACGATGCTCCGTCATCAGCGATCCTTACGTCCTGCTGATCCTGCTGTCCCAGGACGAGGTGCCCGGCGAACCCTTGTGCCTGTTCAACAAACGTACGGTTTATCAGGTGACCTTGCAGCGCCAGGGAAAACGGTCGATCTCCGTCGCCTACCGCCTGGACGGTGATACGGTCCAGACCCGGCTGGAGGCGGAACGCTGGCTCATCCAACCCGTTCCGCTCGAGCCGCAGCGTTCTCCGGAACCCTTCGAATTCCTGGGAATGGAGGGAACCATCGAAGTGTTGCGCGATCCCGCCACCCATCTGCCGGTGCAGTTTCAGGGCCGTGTGGAAGGTTTTCCCCGGGCCAGGTTGTCCCTGACCCGGGTTCGTCACTGACCCGTCGCCGTTTCCACCTCGCGCGCCAGCCGCCGCAACAGACCGTCCGGCTCCCGCACGGCGAGGGCGGCAATTTCCCTGGCCCGGTCGCGCATATCGGCGAAGGCGTAGATGCGCAACTGGGGGGCGTTGCCGGAAGGACGCACGTGGGCGATCTCGCCGTTGGCGAAATAACAGCGCACCCCGTCGAGAACGTTGAGTTTCACCAACGGGGCGAACCCATCCTCGGGACGGAAGACGCTTTCCAACAACCGCCGTTTCGCCTCCCAGCGCTCCGCCTCCGGGGTGCCGGTGGACCAGAAACCGATCCGGTTGCCGGCGGCGTCGAACAGGGCAATGCCGTCGGCCTCGAAACGCAGTTCCTTGATGCGCTCGTCCTCGGGCGTGAACCAGGCGACGATGCGGCGGCTCTGTTCCTGGGGAAAGTCGTCGATGAGATCCGATTTGCCATAGCACGGCGGGAAAGCTTCCAGCAGTTCCAGCAGACCGCCCTTCCGCTCCCCCGCGGCGGCGAGGACGCAAAGGATCGGCAACGTTGCGTCCCGGGTCGGCAACGCCTCGAGCACACCTCCGCCCATCTCGATGGCGCTCCCCAACAGAAAACCGCCGTTGGCCTCCCAGGCCATCACCCGCCTGAATCCCTCGGCGCGTAGCTGCTGCATCGCCTCGATCACGTAAGGTGACCCGATGCGGGTACGGCGGATCCGAATGCCGCGACGATCGAGCCATTCCTCCAGCACCGGATTGGCGCTGACGGGTACCGCCACCGCGTCGGCACCGAGATATTCGGCCACCAAGGCGCCGAGCAGGTCGCCCGGAATGAAATGAAGCTCGCGGCCATCGACCGCCACCACCAACGGCCGATCGCTGTCACCGTCGGTGGACAGGATGGCTTGAGGGGGACGGTCCTGCCGCTCGGCCAGCTCGGCGAGCATCTGCAGGTGAGCGTCGGAAATGGCTTCGGTATCCAGGGGGAAGAAGTCCTCGCTACGCCCCGCCCGAATCACTTCCGCCCCGGCATCCTGAAGGATCCGCGGAATGAGATCACGGCCTACGGCACTGTATTCGAAGAACAGGACACGCCAACCCCGGAGTACGTCGCCGGCGAACACCCGGCGGTAACGGCCCCGATACGCCTCGGCGGCCGCCGGATCGACGGGAGGCAACACCGGCCGGAACGCCGGTTTCAGCATGCCGTCGGCCCCGAACGGCGATTCGGCGGCCGGACGGCCGTATTCCCGCTCGCGGAATTCCTCGACGGCGGCGACGATGCCGGCCTCGTCGCGCTTGAGCACCTCGCCGTCGCAGCGGTTGGCCTTCTGGCCGTTGCGGTCGGCGGGAATGTGGCTGCCGGTCACCACGAAACTGGCCACGCGGCGCTGCAGGGCATGGTAGGTCAAGGCAGGCGTGGGAATCCGACCGCAATGGTCCACCGTCAGGCCGGCATCGATGACGCCCTTGGCGGTCGCCTGGAGCAGGCGGCCGGTGGAAGGGCGCAGGTCACCGGCCAGGGGAACGGCGACCTCGCCCTGGTGCCCCGGGCAGACCAGCCTGCCGATCCGCTGAAAATAGGCCAGGGTGCCGCGGGTAAGGCAATAGACCTCCACGTCGGTCAATTCCTCCACCCGGGCCCGCACCCCGCTGGTACCGAACCGCAGCGGCTTGGGTTCGTGATCCAGAATGTCCCGTAAGCTCGGTTCGCTGCTCATCGCGTCACCTCCACCTTGGCGAAACGGCGTTTGCCCACCTGGAAGACATGCAGCGATCCCGGGGGGATCCGCAGCTTGGGATCGCCGATTCGTTCCCCGTCGATCCGGACCGCCCCCTGCTGGATCAGGCGCAGCGCCTCGGAAGTGCTTTTCACCAACCCCACCGCCTTGAGCAGATGGGCGATGCCGATGCCGTCGGCCCCGGCGGCGGAAACCTGGACGGTCTCCAGGTCCTGGGGCAGGGTGCCGTGCCGGAAGCGAGCCTCGAACTGTTCCAGGGCCCGCCGGGCCGCCTCCTCGCCGTGGAATCGGGCGACGATCTCCAGGGCCAGCTTGACCTTGAAGTCACGGGGATTGGCGCCCTCGGCACAGGCCCGCTTCCAGGCCTCGATCTCTTCCATGGGACGGAAACTGAGCAACTCGAAGTAACGCCACATGAGCGAGTCGGAGATGGACATCAGCTTGCCGAACTGCTCGTCCGGCGGTTCGGTGATGCCGATGTAGTTGCCGAGGGACTTGGACATCTTCTGCACCCCATCGAGCCCTTCCAGCAGCGGCATGGTGACCACCACCTGGGGCTTCTGGCCGTAAGCCTCCTGGAGATGGCGCCCCACCAGCAGATTGAACTTCTGGTCCGTCCCCCCCAGCTCCACGTCCGCCCTGAGAGCGACCGAATCGTATCCCTGGATCAGGGGATAAAGGAATTCGTGAATGGCGATCGCCTGGCCGCTCTTGTAGCGTTTGCTGAAATCGTCCCTTTCCAGCATCCGGGCCACGGTATATTTGCCCGCCAACTGGATCAGGTCCGCCGCACTCATGGCGTTCATCCAGGTGGAATTGAACATCACCAGGGTCTTTTCCGGATCGAGGATCTTGTAGATCTGCTCCTCGTAAGTCCGGGCGTTCTCGATCACCTGGTCACGGGTCAGGGGCGGACGGGTCTGGCTTTTTCCCGTAGGATCGCCGATCATGGCGGTGAAATCCCCGATCAGAAAAATGGCCTCATGACCCAGATCCTGAAACTGTTTGAGTTTGTTGAGCAAGACCGTGTGCCCCAGGTGAAGATCCGGCGCCGTGGGATCGAAGCCGGCCTTGACCCGCAAGGGGCGTCCGCTTTGCAACCGTTCCCGGAGCTCCGTTTCCAGCAAGATCTCCTCCGCGCCGCGCCCGATCAGCCCCAGCGCTCGCTCCACATCCATATTCAAGCCTCGTTTCCCCTATAATTTGACCGCATCGACCGCCATTATAACCAGGAAGCCCGACGAAATCCGAAACCGACCGGATCGTTCGTAAAGACACTATCATGCGCTTCAACATTTCCGCCAAAACCCTGTTGCAGGCTCTCGGCATCGCTTTGATCCTCTCCGCTCTCTACGACTTCGACGACGCCCCGGCCGGCAAATCTCGACCTTCGACCGCACCGCTCCCTCCGGAAAAGGCACAGGCGCAACTCATCGCCGCTGCACCCGCAAAAGCGGCCGAGACGGCGACACGTCCGAAACCGAACTGGATTCAACATCGTATCCACCGGGGGGAGACCCTGGCGGGCATCTTCAAACGTTACCGCCTGAACGACGACGACCTCAACGAGCTGCTACGCGGCGACGAACACCTGGTGAAGGAGCTGACCCGGCTTTATCCCGGCAGGACGGTCAAGCTTCTGGTCAACGAAGACGGTGAACTGGAAAAACTGGTGTACCGGCGCAGTCACCGGGAGAGCATCACCGCCGCCCGCATCGACGAGGGCGACTTCGACATCGAGAAGATCTTCCACCAACCCCGAAAACGCCTCGAACAGGCAAGCGGCATCATCCAGTCGTCCTTGTACCAGGCGGGCAAGAAAGCCGGCCTGACCGACAATCTCATCATGCAGTTGACCGACATCTTCGGCTGGGACATCGACTTCCAGCGCGGCATCCGCCCCGGCGACCAGTTCACCGTGCTCTACGAGCAGCTGTTCGTCGATGGGGAGTTCATCGGCAACGGTCCGATCGTCGCCGCGGAATTCATCAATCGGGGCGAGGTGCATCGGGCGATTCGTTTCACCTACGACGGCCACACCGACTACTACACCCCGGACGGCAAATCGCTGCGTAAGGCCTTCCTGCGGATGCCGGTCAAGTCGGCCCGGATCACCTCGCGCTTCAATCTGAAGCGCCGCCATCCGATTCTGCACCGTATCCGCGCCCACAAAGGGGTGGATTACGCCGCCCCCATCGGTACCCCGGTGCGGGCCACCGGAGACGGCCGGATCGTCTTCCAGGGCTGGAAGGGAGGCTACGGCCGGGTCATCATTTTGCGGCACGGCCGCCGCTACACCACGCTCTACGCCCATCTCCATCGCTTCAATCCGCGCTTCAAGCGCGGCAGCCGGGTCAAACAGGGGGACGTGATCGCCTACGTGGGCAAGTCCGGACTCGCCACCGGGCCCCATCTTCATTATGAATTCCGCATCGACGGCGTCCACAAGGATCCCCTGACCGTTACCCTCCCCGACAGCGAACCGGTCCCCAAAACCCTGATGACCGCTTTCCGGCAACAGGCCGCCTCCCTGCTGGCGGAACTGGAACGCTACCGTCCCTCCGCCCTGGTCTGGGCAGACACCGGCGAGAAATGAACGGCTATTACATCGGCCTGATGGCCGGCACCAGTCTCGACGGCGTCGATGCGGTCCTGGCCGACATCACCTCCGACCGGGACATCACCGTCTACGCCTCGCTCTACCGGCCGTTCGACCCCGAACTCCACCGGCTGCTGCAGGACCACTGTTTCGCGGCCACCGTTCCCACCCGGGTGATCGGGGAACTGGACGCCCGCCTGGGGGAATGGTTCGCCGGGACGGTCATGGAACTGCTGCGGCAAAGCGGCCTCGTCCCCAACCGGATCCGCGCCATCGGCTGCCATGGGCAGACCTTTCACCACTGCCCGGAAGGCCGCTACCCCTACAGCTGGCAAATCGGCGACCCCAACCGCATCGCCGAGCGGACCGGCATCACCACGGTGGCCGATTTCCGCCGCCGCGACATCGCCGCCGGCGGCCAGGGCGCCCCCCTGGTGCCGGCGTTTCACCAGGCGGTCTTCCACTCTCACCGGGAGCACCTGGCCGTCCTCAATCTCGGCGGGATCGCCAACGTCACCCTGCTGCCGGCCGACGGAAAGCAGCCAGTCGTCGGCTTCGACACCGGTCCCGGCAACACCCTGCTGAACCGCTGGATCGCCCGTCATCTGGGACGGCGTTGGGATGCCGAGGGCCGGTGGGCCGCCGGGGGGAAACCGCACCCGGCGCTGCTGGAGAGCCTGCTGGAGGACACCTACTTCAAACGCCCGCCCCCGAAAAGCAGCGGCCCGGAATACTTCTCCCTCGACTGGCTCGACGCGCGCCTGAAGGACTTCCCCCCCATCCCCCCTCGGGACGTTCAGGCCACCCTCGCCCACTTGACCGCCGCCAGCGTCGCCGGGGCGCTGGAAACGCTGTCGCCCCGTCCCCAGCGTCTGCTGGTCTGCGGCGGCGGCACCCACAACCAATTCCTGATGGATCTCTTGCGGCGTTACTGCCGGTGCCCGGTCGCCACGACGGCCAGCCACGGCATCGATCCGGACCAGGTGGAAGCGCTGGCCTTCGCCTGGCTGGCCTGGCGCACCCTATCGGGGCGGCCGGGCAATCTGCCGTCGGTGACCGGCGCGCGGCGCGAAGTGGTTCTCGGCGCCGTCTATCCCGCCTAGACCGCGAAGGAGGACCCGCAGCCGCAGGTGGTCTTGGCGTTGGGGTTGCGGATGACGAAGCGGGCGCCGGAGAGATCGTCCTTGTAATCGATCTCGGCCCCCTTGAGATATTGCAGGCTCATGGCGTCGATCAACACCTGGACGCCGTTCTTCTCGATCAGGGTGTCGTCTTCGGCCATCTCGTCGTCGAAGGTGAACCCGTACTGGAAACCGGAACACCCACCGCCGGTGATGTAAACGCGCAGCTTGAGGTCGGGGTTGTCCTCTTCGGCCAGCAGTTCCGCCACCTTGGCGGCGGCGCTGTCGGTGAAGACGATGGGAGTTTCGTTGCTGCTCATCGGTACTCTCCTTGAAATGACGACAGTGATTATCCCAGTACCCGACCATTTTGGTCAAAAATAGTGCCCGCCACCCTCAGGGATACAGACCGGCCCGATCCAACCCTTGGGTCTCGGGCAGGCCGAAAACCAGATTCATGTTCTGCACCGCCTGTCCGGCCGCACCCTTGACCAGGTTGTCGATCACCGCCAACACCACCACCCGTCTCCCGTCGCCCGGACGGTGCACCGCGATCTGACAGCGGTTGGCGCCGCGCACGTCCACCGTGTCGGGATGGGATCCGGGCGGCAGGACGTCGACGAACGGTTCCCGGCGGTAGTGGTCTTCGTACAGGGCCTGCAGATCGATCTCCTCCTGCAGGCGGGCGTACAGGGTGGCATGAATCCCCCGGATCATGGGAGCCAGATGGGGCACGAACGTCAACTCCACCGCTTTGCCGGCCATGGCCTGCAGCCCCTGACAGATTTCCGGCTGATGCCGGTGCCCCGGAACCGAATAGGCTTTCAGACCCTCGCCGGCTTCCGCCATCAGGCTGGAAAGGCGGGCACTGCGGCCGGCGCCGGAAACCCCGGACTTGCAGTCGGCGATCAGCCCGGTCACTTCGATCAGGCGGTGGTGCAACAGGGGCAGATACCCCAGCTGCACGGCGGTCGGATAACAGCCGGGACAGGCGATCAGGCGCGCTTTCTTGATCTGCTCGCGATTGACTTCCGGCAGACCGTAGACGGCCATCTCCAGCAATTCGGGACAGGCGTGGGGCTCCCCGTACCATCGTTGCCATAGCCCGGGGTCCCTGAGGCGGAAATCGGCGGCCAGGTCGATCACCACCCGCCCCCAGTCCAGCAGGGAGCGGGCATAATGCATCGCCGTGCCGTTGGGGGTGGCGAAGAAGACGACGTCGTTGTCGCCCAGGGCTTCCACGTCAGGCTCCCGGAACGCCAGATCGACGATTCCCCGCAGGCTGGGATAGACTTCGGCGACCGCCTTGCCGGCATCGGTCCGGGACGTGACGAGGGCAAGCTCCACCTGGGGGTGTCGGCTGAGAATCCGCATCAATTCCACACCGGTATAGCCGCTACCCCCCACAATCGCCGCTTTGATCATGGCGCCGTGACTCCAGAGTAAAATACCAATTATAACAATGCGCGTTTTGCTATACTCAACCGCCTCCGACGACCGGATCACCGATCCCTTCCCCGGTAGGGGACGGGAAACCCATCGGTGGTGATCCCAACGCCAGTGGCTCATGGAACCGACAACCAGCGATTCGTCCTCTTCACTGTTGTCCGCCGCCGGCTGGAAACAGCGCCTGGTCTTCTGGAGCGGGGCGGTGCTGGTGGGGCTGTTCATCAGCACCCTCACCCTGTTGAGCGAAAAGGCGGTCGCCGAAGTACGCCTCTTCGCCCGACAATACCCCAGGGAATTCTTTTTCCTTTGTCCCCTCGGACTGGCGGTCACGGTCTGGTTGACGGAACGCTGGTTTCCCGGCGCCCGCGCCAGTGGCGTGCCCCAGGTCAAAGCAGCGCTGGCGATTTCCCACGATCTCAAACTAAGGCGGCGCTTCGTGTCGTTCGACATCGCCGTCGGCAAGGTGATATTGACCAATCTGGGACTGCTGTCGGGCGCTTCCGCCGGTCTCGGCGGACCCGCCATTCAAATCGGCGCCTCCATCATGACCGCCCTGGGGAAGGCGGCACGCTTTCCACCCCATTACCTGGAACGGGGATTCATTCTCGCCGGCAGCGCCGCCGGGTTCGCCGCCCTGTTCAGCGCCCCCCTGGCCGGGATCATCTTCGCCATCGAGGAACTGGGCCGGTCACTGGAAGAAAAAATCGGCAGCCTGGTACTGACCGCCATCATCCTTGCCGGCATGACCGCCTTCGTCATCCTGAACCATTACGTCTTTCTAGGAGCCCGCCAGGTGATCCTGCCCCCCGGGCGGGGCTGGCTGGCCATTCCCGTCTGCGGCATCGTCGGCGGTCTGGCGGGCGGAACCTTCAGTTATCTGCTGTTGCGCCTGGGAAGACGAATCGGCAGAGTCACCGGCCGACGACGTCTGGTCTGGGTTCTCGGGCTCGGCCTGGCGATCGCCTGGCTCGGCAGCGTCAGTCAGGGGCGGACCCTCGGGACCGGTTACCCGATGCTCGTCCAGATCGTCACCGACACGGCTCCGATATCGGTCTGGTATCCGCTGCAAAAAGCCGCCGCCACGCTGGCCACGGCGCTCAGCGGCGTCCCCGCCGGTCTGTTCGTGCCCTCCCTGTCGATAGGCGCGGCGTTGGGCGTCGACCTGCATCTCTGGTTTCCCCTCGCTCCTTTCTCCACGATGGTGTTGCTCACCATGTGCGCCTACTTCAGTGGAATGCTGCAAACCCCCATGACGGCCTTCGTCCTGGTGATGGAGATGACCGACACCCATGAATTGCTGCTGCCTTTGATGGCCTCGGCGTTCATCGCCACGGGGGCTGCGAAACTGTTCAATCCCAGACCGTTGTACGACACCCTGACCGAACCCTATGTCCGCGATCTCCGGCCGCCGGCTTGAACGGCTGCTGCTCCCCGCGGTCATCGTGACCCTGGTGGGCTTTCTGATATGGTACAGGCAGCCCGGGGCGCTGACCTTGACCACGGTGAGCGGCGAAACGATCACCCTCCCCGACGAGCGGGGACCGGTGCTGCTCAACTTCTGGGCCACTGGCTGCCCCGCCTGCCTCGAAGAAATCCCGGAACTGGAACGCCTGTACCGGAAGTATCACCCCAAGGGATTGCGGATCGTCGCCGTGGCCATGCCCTACGATCCCCCCAACCGGGTGGTGGCGTTCGTCAAGCGCCGCCGTCCCCCCTACCCGGTCGCGCTGGACCCTTCCGGCCGGATCAGCGCCACCTTCCAGGTCCGTCTGATTCCCACCTGGATCCTGCTGGGGTCCGACGCCCGAATTCTCTGGCGCCACCACACCGGCATTCCCGACACAGCGCGCTTGGAAACCCTGCTGCAACGTCATCTCGAGCGAGGTTGACCGCGATCATGTGGCTGAAAGCGTTTCATCTGATTTTCATGGTGACCTGGTTCGCCGGTCTGTTCTACCTGCCCCGGTTGTTCGTCTATCACGCCATGGCCGAAGACGAGATCGGCCGGGAACGCTTCAAAGTCATGGAGCGCAAGCTCTATTTCGGCATCATGACACCCGGCATGTTCCTCACCTGGCTGTTCGGACTCTGGATGCTGTGGGACTACGCCTGGGACCTGTATGGAACTCAGGGGTGGCTGCACGTCAAGCTGGCGTTACTAGGCGGCCTGGTTCTGTATCACCTGGCCTGCGGCAAATGGCTGCTGGACTTCCAACGGGACCGCAACATCCATAGTCATGTCTTCTATCGCTGGATCAACGAGATACCGGTTCTCTTCCTGATCGCCATCGTCATTCTGGCCACCGTCAAGCCGTTTTGAATTTCTGGACTACAATTCAGAGGAAGGGGCAGACGAGGGGGGCGCAGTTCATGAAAGCTTGGCTGGGTTTACTGCTCGGGGTCTGGATCTGCAGCGGCGACTGCCAGGAACGGCGGCTGAAGATACCGCTGATCGATCCGGGTACGGGAACATTCTACGTGGAAAGCGATCTCGGCGACGGGCTCACCACCCGCATGCTGGTCGACACCGGTTCCAGTTTTTCCACGTTGAGTGACGCCATGCTGCGGCGACTGCAGCAAGAGGATCGGGGCAACGTCGTCTACCTCCGGTCGCAACAAGGGGTTTTGGCCGACGGCCAAGCGATTTCGGTGCCGCTGTACCGGATCGGACGGTTGCGGATCGGCGGACAGTGCCTCCTGGAAAACGTGGTGGTGGCGGTCTTTCCCCACAGCCGGCGGGCGATCTTGGGCCTGAACACCCTGGCCCGGCTGAGTCCTTTCAGCATTTCGGTCGATCCACCGGAAATCCATCTCAGCGGTTGTCAAGGCCGGGAAATGGCGGCGGGACAAAAGCCGTCCTTGGCAGCTGCTCCCTGATCGGTCAATCCCGGAAAGAATTATCGGGCGGTTTCAGTTTCTTGCCGCTCCGGGGCCGGTGTCATTTCGAACTGAGCGAATTCAGCCGCGTCCAGCTGATTGTCCTGGTTTTTGTCCAGATCCTTGAACTTGCCGGCCAGTTCCGGATCCGCCTGGGCCTCCTCCGCACTGATCACGCCGTCTTTGTTGGCGTCGAGATCCTCGTAAGTGGTACCGGCAAAAGTCAGGCCGGAAAACAAAGCGATGACAGAGACGATGGTTAATTTACGCATAGAAAACCCCGTTACATTTCTTGTTCAACCATTGCGAACGCTCGCACAGACTTGATAGCACACACGATGCCAATTTCATTTTTTCTTTTTATATCAATCGTTTGAGTAAAGCGATGAAACAGCGGGCCGGCGGTGACGTCGCCACCTGGAGACGGTGTATTTCCAAAAACGGGACAATGCCTTGATCATTGGGCGAATTCGCTGTCGCCGCCAAACGACTGGAACGAACCGCCTCCCGACCCTGTCAAGCCCGGCCCGGAATCTGTTAAGGTATTGCCTTCTTTCAACCGGCGACCGAATCCATGCCGACGATTTCCACCCGCCTCGGTTTTCTGCTCGGGTTTTTGTTCTGCGCCCTCCTGCTGGCGGTAGCCGCCTGGTTCCAGTTCGTCCGGGATCTGCAGCCCTGCCCCCTGTGCATCAGCCAGCGGGTCGTGGTGCTGCTGGTGGGGCTCCTCCACCTGACCGCCGGGCTCCACGACCGTCATCCCAGACTGTACGGCACCCTGAGCGGATTGACGGCCATGGGCGGCGCCTTCCTCTCCGCCCGTCACGTCTGGCTGCAAAACCTGCCCGAAGACGAGGTCCCCGCCTGCGGTCCCGGTCTGGGCTACGTATTCCGCCACTTCCCCCTGACGGAGACCGTGCGTCTCCTGGTCAGCGGCACCGGGGAATGCAGCGAGGTGTTGTGGACCTTCCTGGGATTGAGCATCCCGGCCTGGACTCTGCTCGCCTTTCTCCTGCTGGCCGGTTGGGGGTTTTGGCTCGGCTGGCGCCGCTCCTAGGCCGCCTGGCGCAGGCGCTGATGCAGGGGGCTCTTGCGGGGGAAGTGGGCCCGCAGAAACTCCATTTGATCGCTGAGGATGCGCCGACCCTGCAAATAGATGTATTCGGCATGGGTGGGAACGAAAGGAATGGCCAGCAACTCCATACCGGCCTGCTCCGGCGTGCGACCGGCTTTGTGATTGTTGCAGCGCTTGCAGGCGGTGACCACGTTGGTCCAGGTATCCTGCCCCCCCTGGCTCAGAGGGGTGACGTGGTCCCGGGACAGGTCACGATGGTGAAACCGTTGCCCGCAGTACAGACAGAGGAAATTGTCCCGGCGAAACAGGGTGCGGTTGTTGAGGGGAGGAACGTAATCGGCACCGTGCGGCCTGCTTCGCTGACCGTAGGTGGCGATGATGGAATTGACCTCGATGACGCTGCGCCTTCCCGTCCGGGCGTTGAAACCGCCCCGGACCTTGTAGAGCAAGGTGCCGCAGGCGTAGGCGACCTGGTCCAGGTAATACAGTTTGACCGCCTCCTGATAGTCGATCCATTCCAGCGGCATTCCGGCCGCATCGGTACGCAACACCTGAAGAGACAGCGAATTCATCAAGGCCTCCACCCGGATTGATTGAAAATTCCCCTCGTGCCAACCATCATGCAACCGTCAGCCGCCAGCACGCCCCGGAAGGGCCGCGGTGAACCGGTCGAACCCCTACTTTCCCGGATCCGTGTGACGAAAAGATGACCAATGTCCCGCTTCCCTGATTTCATGAGCCTGGGAAAACCGTTTCCGCAACCTTTCCACAGCCTTGTCCACCGATTCTGTGAATAAACCGCCCCGCCGGCAATTGTTTCCTCTGATGAGAGAAACCATTTTCCGACGAGGATAATACTTCAAAAACAGAGGCGATTGAAACCCTGGACACCGATGAAAACCATTTTGAAGATCGCCGTTCCGGCGCCGGTCGCCACCTGCTTCGATTATCTCCCCCCCGAGCCGGATCCCGGCCCCCCCCTGCGGCCGGGTTGCCGGGTCCGGGTGCCCTTCGGGCGCACCACCCGCATCGGCATCCTGCTGCGGACCGACAGCGACAGCGCCGTCGATCCCCGGCGCCTGCGCCCGGTTCTGGAAGTGCTCGACACCGAGCCCCTGTTCGGCAGCGACGACCTCCGCCTGCTGGAATGGGCCAGCCGCTATTACCACCACCCCATCGGGGAAGTGACGGTGGGTGCGCTGCCGACGCCGCTGCGTCAAGGACGACCGGCCCGCGTCAAACACAAGCAGCGGCTGCGCCTGACGCCGGCCGGGCGGGAAGCCCTGGCGGCGGTCAAGAGTCCCCGGCAGGCGGCCCTGCTCCGCCTACTGCAGCACCAAGGCGGCGTGGTGAAGACCGAAGCCCTGGGAGGGCTGGACTGGAACTGGCGCCCGGTGGCCAAAACGTTGGCCGAGAAAGGGTTTCTCCGGCTGGAAAACGCTGGGAACGAACCGACCGCCACTCCCCCCGATCCGCCGCCTGCCATCAACCCCGACCAGCGCCGCGCTGCCGATTCGATCACACCGCATTTGGGACATTTCGCCGCCTTCCTTCTGGAAGGGGTCACCGGGAGCGGCAAGACCGAAGTCTATCTCAGCGTCATCGAGCGCATCCTGGCCCAGAAGCGCCAGGTCCTGGTGCTGCTGCCGGAAATCGCCCTCACCCCCCAGTTGAAGCGGCGGTTCGAGCGCCGTCTGCCCGTCCCGGTGGGGGTTTATCACTCCGGTCTGAGCGACGGCGAGCGGACGCAATCTTGGCTGAAGTTCAGAAGCGGCGAAATTCCCCTGCTGCTGGGCACCCGTTCGGCCGTTTTCGTCCCCATGGCCAGACCCGGCCTGATCGTCGTGGACGAGGAACACGATCCTTCCTTCAAACAGCAGGAGGGCTTCCGTTTTTCCGCCCGGGACGTCGCCGTGATCCGGGCCCGGATCCTGGGAATTCCCGTGATACTGGGATCGGCGACCCCCTCCCTGGAATCGCTGCACAACGCCCGGAGCGGCCGCTACCACCACCTACGGCTGCCCCACCGCGCCGGCAACGCCCGACCGCCGCGACTGCATCTCCAGGACATCCGCCGGCAGAAGCTGCGCGCCGGCCTGGCGCCGGCCACCTGCGAGCGGATCGAAGCCACCCTGGCGCGGGGGGAACAGGTATTGCTGTTCCTCAACCGCCGGGGTTTCGCCCCGACCCTGATGTGCCACGATTGCGGCTGGGTCGCCGACTGCCGGCGGTGCGACACCCGCCTGGTCGTCCATCGCCGCGACGGGCGGCTCCGGTGTCACCACTGCGGCCACGAAAGGGCGATTCCCGAAACCTGCCCCGCCTGCGGTTCCGGATCCTTGCTCCCCCTGGGCCAAGGCACCGAAAGGGTGGAGGCGGAACTGAGCGAACGGTTCCCCGGCGCCCGCCTGGCCCGTATCGACCGGGACGTCGTCCGCCGCAAAGGCAACCTGGAAACGGTGGTCGAGCAGGTGCACGCCGGAGAAATCGACATCCTGCTCGGCACCCAGATGCTGGCGAAAGGCCATCATTTTCCCGACGTCACCCTGGTGGTGGTGTTGGACGCCGACGCCGGTCTTTACAGCGTCGATTTCCGCGCGCCGGAGCGCATGGCCCAACTGATCGTCCAGGTGGCCGGAAGAGCCGGACGGGCCGACAAGCCCGGTCGGGTGATCATCCAGACCCGCCACCCGGAGCACCCCCTGCTGGCCGCCCTGCTCGGCAGCGGTTATCCGGATTTCGCCGCCCAGGCCCTGGAAGAACGCCGCCAGGCCCAGCTACCCCCGTTCAGCCACCAGGCCCTGATCCGGGCCGAGGCGCACCGCCTTCAGTCACCCCTGGACTTCCTCGAACAGGTGGCATCCCTGGCGAAGCATCTAGAGCCGCGACTGGAGATTCTCGGGCCGGTGCCCGCCCCGATGCCGAAACGGGCCGGCCGCCACCGCGCCCAGCTGCTGATCCAGGGCGACCGCCGGGAACCCCTGCACCGTCTGCTCGATCGGCTCTTGCCCCGCATCGGGGAACTGCCGGGCTCCCGAGTGCGCTGGTCGCTGGACGTCGATCCCCTCGACCTTTATTGAGCCAGGCCCTGGAGAAACTGTTCCACCTCAGGGCGGTGGGGGATGCCGGGCCTGGCGCCCAGGCGGGTGCAGCTCAAGGCGGCGGCAGCGCTGGCGAAGCGCAGCGTGTCCTCCCACTCCCGGCCCTCGGCGACCGCGACGGCGAAGGCCCCGTGAAAGGTGTCACCGGCACCGGTGGTATCCAACACCGGCACCGAAAACGCCGGCATTTCCCCCCGCTCACCCCCACGGGCCCAGATCAACCCCTCCTCCCCTAGGGTGATCACGACCGCAGGAGAACGCCGGGCCAACCGCTCGAGCACCTCCCGCGGATCGTCACGGCCGAACCACTGGGCGGCGAATTTACGCGAGGCCACCAGGTAGTCGACCTGGAACATGAGCGCTTCGGTACCGGCATGCAGGGAACCGGCATCCAGGACGGTCTTCACCCCGCGCTCCCGAAAATCGGGCAGCCAGTGGTTCGACAGCTTGGGCTCGTGGCCGTCGAACAGTGCCACCCGGGTGGAAACGGCGGTCAGATCCAAGCTTTCGGCCGCCAGCGGGGGAGCGGCCCGGTAATTCACCAGCGCCCTTTTCCCGTCCGGCTTGACCAGAACCGCCGACAGGGGCGTGGGTTCCCCGCCCCGCCGCACCAGCCCGACCTCGACCCCGTCCCGGCGCAATTCCTGCCAATGGGCCTCCCCGTAGAGATCGTCGCCCAGATAACCCACGAAGGCGGCCCGGCGCTGCAGGCGCGCCACGGTCACCGCCGCGTTGGCGGCAGGGCCGCCGCCGCAGTGGAGGAAACCGGTAGCCACGCACTTTTCGTCCTCTCCGGGATGATGGGGAACGGTGAACACCAGATCATAGGAAGCGTGACCGAGACACAACACATCGACGTTCATTTTTCTCAATCCCAGCGAAACAACCAGAACAACCATCCCAAGGCGGTGTGCGGGGGACGGCGCAAAGGGGGCGGGGCCCGGTCGTCGAAATTGATCCGATAGATCCGGGCCGCCCCGTCGGCCAGGTCGTCCAATTCCAAAAGATGGTAGGATTTTTCCATGAGCTTCAGGGCATGGGGGATCGCGGTGGTACGGGGATATTCCTCGACGATGCGGCGCGCCCGGTCGGCGGCGGCCAGGTAGGCCCCGCGCCGGAAGTAGAAATCGGCCACCTGAAATTCGTGGGCGGCCAGGAGATTGAACAGGCCGGTCTTGCGCTGCCTGGCCTCCTCGGCATACTCGCTGTCGGGAAACTGTTCCAGCAACGTCACGAAGTCCTGGTAGGCCGCCTGCAGCGGCGTGACGTCCCGCTTGGTCAGGTCGATGGGAAAATAACGCTCCACGAACCCCATGCCCTGGGCGGTATGGACCAGTCCACGCAGATACCAGGCGTAGTCCAACTGCTCATGGGTGGGATAGACCTTGAAGAAGCGTTCTAGGGTGGCCAGGGCCGCCTCGCTGTCCCCTTGCTTGTAGTGGGCGTAGGCCAGGTCCAGCAGGACCTGGGCGCCGTAGCGGCCGAAGGGATAACGGCTTTCCAGGGCCTGATACAGCTCGATGGCGCGGGTGTAGTTGCCGCTGTCCAGCTTCGCCTTGGCCTTCTGGTACAGCGTCTCTTCCGGCTGGACTTCCACGGGCGCCGGACCGCTCTCGAACCATTTGCCTACCGTCTCACAGCCGCCCAGCATCAAAACGACCAGCATCAACCAAACCAACCGCATCGACCCGTCCCTCAATGTCCAAGGGGGTAAAGTATAGGGCAAATCGGCCCGGAAACGGACGTCGACAGGTTTTGGATCATCTTGCCACCGAAAAGGTATCGCCAGAAAATATTTCGAGTAAACCGAAATCATTCGCTCAAAAATAGGAATTCTTCGAGACCCAGCTCAGGTACAATCTTCGGATCCGGATCCATCGCTGCCACGGAGACCGCCTGTCCGATGCTGCAAAAGATTCTGATCGCCAACCGCGGGGAGATCGCGGTGCGGATCATCCGCACCTGTGCGGAAATGGGCATTCTGGCGGTGGCGGTCTACGCCGACGCCGACCGCCATGCCCTTCACGTCAAGAAGGCCGACGAGGCCCACAGCCTGGGGGAGGATCCCCTGGCCGGCTATCTCAATCCCCACAAGCTGGTCAACCTGGCCCTGGAGACCGGCTGCGACGCCATCCATCCCGGCTACGGCTTCCTGTCGGAGAATGCCGAATTCGCCGAGATCTGCCGCGACCGCGGCATCCGCTTCATCGGACCTGCGCCCGAAACCATCCGCGCCATGGGCGACAAGACCCGGGCCCGGGCGGCGATGCAGGCCGCCGGCGTGCCGGTGGTGCCGGGCAGCGAGGGCAACCTGGTCAGCGTCGAGGAGGCCCTGGCCCTGGCGGAACGCATCGGCTACCCGGTGATGCTCAAGGCCACCTCCGGGGGCGGCGGCCGCGGCATCCGGCGCTGCGAGAACGCCGACGAGCTGCGCCGCAACTTCGAACGGGTGGTCTCGGAAGCCACCAAGGCGTTCGGCAGCGCCGACGTGTTCCTGGAGAAGTGCATCGTCGACCCGCGCCACATCGAGGTCCAGATCCTCGCCGACCGGCACGGTAACGTCATCCACCTGTTCGAGCGCGACTGCTCGATCCAGCGCCGTAACCAGAAGCTCATCGAAATCGCCCCTTCCCCCCAACTGAGCGAAGAACAGCGCCGCACCGTGTGCGAGCTGGCGGTCAAGGCCGCCCGGGCGGTGGGTTACGAAAACGCCGGCACGGTGGAATTCCTCTTCGACCGGGAGGGGCATTGCTACTTCATGGAGATGAACACCCGGATCCAGGTGGAACACACCATCACCGAGGCCATCACCGGTATCGACATCGTCGAGGAACAGATCCGCATCGCTTCCGGCCTGCCGCTGCGTTACCGTCAGGACGAAGTCGCCAAGCGCGGCTACGCCATCCAGTTCCGCATCAACGCCGAGGATCCCCGCAACGACTTTCTCCCCAGCTTCGGCCGCATCACCCGCTACTACGCCCCGGGTGGGCCGGGTGTGCGCACCGACACCGCCATCTATACCGGCTACGACGTTCCCCCCCACTACGATTCCATGATCGCCAAGCTGATCGTCTGGGCCCTCGACTGGGAAAGCACCCTGGCCCGCGGCCGCCGCGCCCTGGATGACATGGAGATCAGCGGCATCAAGACCACCCGGACCTACTATCGACAGATTCTGCAGGCGGAAGCGTTCCGCGACGCCCGTTTCGATACCGGTTTCGTGGAGCGTCACCCGGAACTGCTGCAGTATTCGGAAAAACGTCACAAGGCCCACATCGCCACGGCCCTGGCGGCCGCCATCGCCGCCCACGCCGGTTTGTGAAGGAGAACGTCATGACCCGAGTACAGTTCACCGAACTAGCCCTGCGCGACGCCCACCAATGCCTGCTCGCCACCCGGGTGCGCACCGAGGACATGCTTCCCGTGTGCCCCAAACTCGACCAAGTGGGCTTTTGGTCCCTGGAATGCTGGGGCGGGGCCACCTTCGACGCCTGCCTGCGCTATCTCAAGGAAGACCCGTGGCAACGGCTGCGACAGTTGCGCCAGGCGCTGCCCAACACCCGGCTGCAGATGCTGCTGCGGGGCCAGAACCTGCTCGGCTACCGCCACTACGCCGACGACGTGGTGGAAGCCTTCGTCGCCCGCGCCGCCGCCAACGGTATGGACGTGTTCCGCATCTTCGACGCCCTCAACGACCTGCGCAACCTGGAGACCGCCGTCACCGCCGCCAAGCGCGCCGGCAAGCACGCCCAGGGCACCTTGTGCTACACCGTCAGCCCGGTGCATTCGGTGGAGACCTTCGTGGAGCAGGCCAAGGAACTGGCGCGGATGGACTGCGACAGCATCGCCATCAAGGACATGGCCGGACTGCTGACGCCCCAGGTCACCGCCGAGCTGGTGCGGGCCATCAAGGCGGCGGTGAAGCTGCCGCTCCATCTTCACTCCCACGCCACCTCGGGGCTGGCGGAGATGTGCCACCTCAAGGCGGTGGAAAACGGCTGCGACCACATCGACACCGCCATCTCCTCTCTGGCCGGCGGCCCCAGCCATCCGCCCACCGAGAGCCTGGTGGTGGCACTGCGGGACCTGGGGCTCGATCCCGGTTACGACCTGCGCCTGCTGGAGGAGATCGCCGCCTACTTCTGGGAGGTGCGCCGGAAATACCGCCGCTTCGAGCCGGAATACGTCGGCCCCGATCCCCGGGTCCACATCCACCAGGTGCCCGGCGGCATGATCTCCAACCTCTACCAGCAACTCAAGGAACAGGGCGCCCTCGACCGGCTCGAGCAAGTGCTCGAAGAAATCCCCCGGGTGCGCGAGGACCTGGGCTATCCGCCCTTGGTGACGCCAACGTCCCAGATCGTCGGCACCCAAGCGGTCATCAACGTGATCGCCGGTCAGCGTTACAAGACCATCACCAACGAGGTCAAACGCTATCTCCAGGGCGGCTACGGCAGACCGCCGGCGCCGGTCAATCCGGCACTGCAACGCCAGGCCATCGGCTCGGAGGAAATCATCGAATGCCGACCCGCCGACCGGATCCCCCCGGAACTGGAAAACCTGCGGCACGAAATCGGCGAGCTGGCCGAATCGGAGGAGGACGTCCTGACCTACGCCCTGTTCCCGGACGTCGGCCGCCAGTTCCTGGAACAGCGGGCGGCCGGCACTCTGAAGCCGGAACCGGTCGAACCGCCGGAAACCGAAACCGGCGCCCGGACCGCACCGACCGAGTTCAACATCCACCTCCACGGCGAGACCTACCACGTCCGCGTCACCGGCACCGGTCCCAGACACCAGGCCGAGCGCCACTTCTACCTGGTGGTGGACGGAGTCCCGGAAGAAGCCGTGATCGAAACCCTGGACGAGGTCGTCCTCGGCGGCGGCACCGAAGGGGCGGTGCCGCGCCGCCTCAGCAGCAAACGCCCCCCGGCCGCCGGCGAGGGGGACGTGACCCTGTCGATGCCGGGCAACATCGTCGAGGTCCTGGTCGAGGAAGGCGACACCGTCAAGGCCGGCGACCCGGTCCTGGTGGTCGAAACCATGAAGATGGAAACCGAGGTCCAGGCGCCCATCAGCGGCAAGGTCACCGCCGTCTACGTCAACAAGGGGGACGCGGTGACCCCCAAGGAAGCCCTGATCCATATCGAATGAACCGCTGGGATGCCCACGCCCTACGCCACGCTGGCCCCTGCCATCGACGCCTTCGCCCGCCAGGGGGACAAACCCGCCGTCGTCGCCTTCGCCGAGGACGGCCACCGCACCCTGACCCACGCCGCCCTGTACCGGGAAATCCAACGGCTGGCGACGGGAATTTCCCGGCGCTTCGCCCCCGGTGACCGGGTCGCCCTCCTGGCCCCCGACCGGCCGGAGTGGCTGATCGCCGCCCTGGCGGCGATCCGCGCCGGCATGGTGGTGGTGCCGCTGGACCTCCAGGCTTCCCAGGACAACCTGCGCCACATGTTCGAAGACAGCGGCACCAGACTGGTGTTCACCACGGAAGACCAGATGGAACGCCTGGCGGGCCTGGCACCGACGACGGCACTGCTGGACGTTCCCGATCGGGACCCGCGCAGCTTCCGCCGCCTCGCCGCCCCCGGCCCGCTGCCGACGCTGCGGCCGGAAGACCCGGCCGCTCTGTTCTATACCTCCGGCACCACCGGCCGCCCCAAGGGGGTTCCCCTGATCCACGCCAACCTGATCCATCAGATCAACGTCATCGCTGCCATCGACCTGTTGGAGCCGAACGAACGGGTGCTTCTTCCCCTGCCCCTGCACCACGTCTATCCCTTCGTCATCGGCATGGTGCTGCCCCTGACGCTGGGACTGACGCTGATCCTACCCCAGGCGCTGACCGGTCCCCAAATCCTGCGCGCCCTTCAGGAAGGCAGGGCCACCGTCATGATCGGGGTCCCGCGCCTGTACGAGGCCCTGTACGCGGCCATCGAGGCCCGGATCCGAAACCGGGGAAAGACGGCCCAGGCGCTGTTCGCCGCCCTGATCGCCGCCTCGGTCGAAGTGCGCCGGCGTCTGGGACGCTACTGGGGACGCCGCCTGTTCGCCCCCATCCACCGCCAACTGGCTCCCCACCTGAGACTGCTGGCCTGCGGCGGCGCCGCCATCGGCCCCGACCTGGCCTGGCGCCTGGAAGGTCTGGGCTGGCGGATGGCCATCGGCTACGGCCTCACCGAGACCTCGCCGCTGCTGACCATGAACCTGCCCCCTTCCCCCCGCCTGGATTCCGTCGGCAAACCGTTGCCCGGCGTCGAGATCAAGATCGATTCCCGGGACGGCGCGGGGGAAATTCTCGCCAAAGGTCCGAACGTGTTCCGGGGCTATCACAACCTTCCCGACGAAACCCGCAAGGCCTTCACTGCGGACGGCTGGTTCCGCACCGGCGACCTGGGGCGGATCGACCGGGGCTGGCTCCTCGTCACCGGCCGAGTGAAGGAACTGATCGTCACCCCCGGCGGGGAAAACGTCCAGCCGGAAGAAGTGGAGCGGGTCTTCTGCGCCCATCCCTTCATCCAGGAATTCGCCCTGCTGGAACGGGAAGGGCGCCTGGTCGGCCTGGTCCTGCCGGATCCGGCGGAAATCCGCCGTGCCGGCCTGGAAGACATCGACGGTGCGGTGCGCCGGGCCGTGGCGGAAATCAACGCCGAACTGCCCAGCTATCAGCGCATCGTGGATTTCGCCGTCACCCGGGATCCCCTGCCCCGCACCCGGCTGGGCAAACTGCGGCGCCACGAACTGCCCCGCCATTACCGCGACGCCAAGAGCGGCGGGGCGCTGACCCGAGGCCCGCTGCCGATCGAAAAGATGGCGGAGGCCGACCGAGCCTTGCTGCAGCATCCGCGCCCGCGCCGGGTCTGGAACTGGCTGGCCCGGCGGTTTCCGGACCGGCATCTGACCCCCGACACCTCCCTGCGCCTCGATCTTGGCATCGACTCCCTGGGCTGGCTCGAATTGACCACGGACGTCCAGCGCCTCGCCGGGGTGGAACTGTCGGAGACGGCGGTCGCTTCCGTCGAAACGGTCCGCGATCTGCTCAAGGCGGTGCAAGCGGCGCCGGTAGGCCGCCAGGCGCCTTCCTGGGAACGGCCGGAAGCGATTCTGTCCCCCGAGGACCAGGCCAGGCTCAGGCCCCACCGCGGGCTGTGGCGCATCGCCTACCGCCTGACCGCCCGCCTGGACCGCCTGCTGATGCACGGCTGCTACCGCCTGACGACGGCCGGATTGGAATACCTGCCCCGGGGCCCGTGCGTCCTCGCCCCCAATCACACCAGCTTCCTCGACCCCTTCGCCCTCGCCGCGGTGCTGCCCCTCGATTTTCTCGAGAACACCTGCTGGACCGGTTGGACCGGCGTCGCCTTCACCAATCCGTTCACCCGCCTTTTCAGCCGCCTCGCCCGGGTGCTGCCCATCGATCCGGAAAAAGAGGTGATGAAATCCCTGGCCTTCGCCCTGGCGGCGCTGCAATACGGCAACAATCTGGTCCTGTTCCCGGAAGGCCAGCGCTCCCCCGAAGGAACCCTCCTGCCCCTGCGCCCCGGTCTGGGGCTGGTGACCGCCAGACATCCCGTCCCCATCGTGCCGGTTCACATCGAAGGCACCTTCGCGGCGTGGCCGGTCGGAAAAAAACGGCCGAAGTTGTTCCTGCCCATCAGCGTCACCTTCGGCGCACCCATCGATCCCCGGCCGATCGTCGAAAACGCAGGGAACGACGCGGCCCGGCGGATCACCCAGGCCCTGGCCCGACGTCTCGCCGCCATGGCCTCCGACACCGTCCGGAACGGACCGGATCAGGGGCCTCGGCAAACAGCGACTCCCGGGCCGTCCGGTGAATCGCGGTGACGGCCGGGTGCTTCAGACGCCGCTCCAGGGAAACAACGTAGAAATGCTCTCGGACGTCACCGGTCCGCCCCACCACTTCCACTTCATACTGACGCGCCACCTCGTCCTCGATGATGGTCGGCACGCAGAAGACGCCGGCCCCGGCCTGGCCGAACACCTTCATCAGGGCGCTGTCGTCGAACTCGGCCACCACCTGCGGCAGCACCCCCAACCGCTCGAACCATCCCCACAATCGCCCCCGCATCACCGCCTCGCCGCCGGCCATCAACATCGGGGCGCCGTCGAGGGAGTGGGGAAAGCGGTCCCGACAGCGCCGGGCCAGATCGGCGCGGGCGAGAAAGCTCGTACCACATTCGCCGAGCAAGTGACTGTATGCCTTCACCGGGGAATCGGCCGCCAACGGGCGGTCGCTGAGGATGAGATCGATCCGGTGGGCGGCCAGTCCGGCCGCCAGGTTCTCCATCCGGTCTTCCTGACACTGGAGCCGGAAGGCGTCCGGCAGCGCCAACACCGGCTGCAGCAACCGGTGGGCCACCAATTTGGGAAGATACTCGGTGACGCCTACCGTGAACCGCTGCGGCTGGACGGCGGCCTGGCGCCGGATCAGTTCGGCCATCTCCTCGCCCAGGGAAAAGATCTCGTCGGCGTAGCGGAACACGGTACGGCCGGTCTCGGTCAACGCCAGTCCCCGTCCTTCCCGGCGCAGCAGTTCGGCCCCCAGGTAGTCCTCCAAAGCCTGAAGCTGGGCGCAGATGGTCTGCGGGGTCAAATGGAGGCGCGCCGCCGCTCGGGTCAGAGCCCCCTCCTGAGCGGTGACCCAAAAGTAATACAGATGCTTGTAATTCAGTCGACGCATTTCCATTTTTTCGAAAAACCGCACAATAAATTCTAATTCTACCCGGTCTTGGAAACTGCTACTCTAACGATACGACAATCGAGAGGTGTTCATGCAGACTCCACGTTCACCCGGTTCGACGGACGACGAATTCAGCGTCTGGAAAAATCTGCGTTACGACATACCCGCCGGAATCGTCGTCTTCCTGGTGGCCGTTCCCCTGTGCCTAGGCATCGCCCTGGCCTCCGGGGCACCGCTGTCGTCCGGCATCATCGCCGGTTTCCTGGGGGGACTGGTGGTCCCGCTCATCAGCCGCTCCCCCCTGGGGGTCTCCGGCCCGGCGGCGGGACTGGCGGTCATCGTGTACGAGGCGATCCAGGATCTCGGCTTTCAGCCCTTCCTGCTGGCGGTGGTGTTCGCCGGCGTCATCCAGGTGATCCTCGGACTGGCCCGGGCCGGCATCATCGGTTACTACTTTCCCTCCTCGGTCATCACCGGCATGCTGGCGGGAATCGGCATCATCATCGTCCTCAAACAGATTCCCCATGCGGTGGGCTACGACGCAGACTGGCTGGGGGACATCGCCTACCGCGAGCCGGGTGACGAAACCACCCTGTCGGCCCTGGTGGACATGCTCGGCGCCCTGCATCCGGGGGCCATCGTCATCGCCCTGGTCTCCCTGGCGATCCTGATCCTGTGGGAACGGCCGTTCATGAAACGCCGGCGCTTGTTCCAACTGATCCAGGGTCCGCTGGTGGCCGTGATCGTCGGATCCGCCCTCAATGTGGGGTTCCGGCGCTTGCATCCGGAACTGGCCCTGAGCGCGGAACACCTGGTGCAGTTGCCGGTGGCGGAAGGCATGGAGGGCATCAAACAGTTTTTCGCCTTCCCCGATTTCTCCGCCTTCACCAATACGGCCATCTATACCACCGCCCTGGTCGTCGCCCTCGTCGCCAGTATCGAAACCCTGCTGTGCGTCGAGGCCACCGACAAGCTCGACCCCTACAAACGGATCACCCCCACCAACCGGGAACTGATCGCCCAGGGCGTGGCCAACTCGCTCTCCGGCCTGATCGGCGGACTGCCCATCACCCAGGTGATCGTACGCAGCTCCACCAACATCCTCGCCGGGGCGCGCACCAAGGCGGCCGCCTTCGTTCACGGCCTGCTGCTGTTGACCGCGGCGCTGTTGTTCCCGCAACTGCTCAACCTGATTCCCTTGGCCACCCTGGCCGCCATCCTCTTCGTCGTGGGTTACAAGTTGGCGAAACCGGAGCTGTTCCTGCGCATGTACCGCCAGGGCTGGTATCAGTTCATCCCCTTCATGGTGACCGTGCTGGGGCTGATCTTCACCGACCTGCTCACCGGGGTGGGCGTCGGCATGGCCACGGCGCTGTTCTTCATCCTGCTGGAACACTACAAGTGCGGGGTCTACGTGCACGAATACCACGAGGACAACCGCATCATCCTGCGGCTCTCGGAACAGGTCACTTTCCTCAACAAGGCCAACCTGCTCAAAACCCTCGACCGGCTGCCCCCCGGGTCCGACGTAATCATCGACGCCTCCGCCACCCGTTACATCGACCACGACGCCCTGGAAATCATCGAGAATTTCAAGACCGAAGCCAAGGCCAAACACATCAGGCTGACCCTCGTCGGCCTGCCCGACGCCGAATCCCGGGAAAACGAGGAGAAATCCCATGAAACTGCTGAAACACCTGTTTGACAACAACCGCCGCTGGGTAGAGCGCATCGAACAGGAAAACCCCGGTTTCTTCGAACGCCTGTCCCGGGGACAGTCCCCGCAATACCTGTGGATCGGTTGTTCCGACAGCCGCATTCCCGCCAACGAGGTCGTGGGGCTGCTGCCGGGGGAACTGTTCGTCCACCGCAACGTTGCCAACCTCGTCATCCATACCGACATGAATCTGCTGTCGGTACTGCAGTACGCCGTGGACGTGCTCCAGGTCAAGCACATCATCGTCTGCGGCCACTATGGGTGCGGCGGGGTCATCGGCGCCATGAAGAACGAATCCTTGGGTCTGATCGACAACTGGCTGCGCTTCATCAAGGACATCTACCAGCACAACGCCGAGTTGCTGGAAGCGCTGCCGGAAGACCGGCGCGCCGACCGTCTCTGCGAACTGAACGTGATCCAACAGGTGGCTAACGTCTGCCATACCACCGTGGTCCAGGAGGCCTGGCGCCGCGACCAGGAACTGGCCGTCCACGGCTGGATCTACGACATCCGGGACGGCCTGCTGCGCGACCTCGACGTCTGTATCAGCGGCCGGGATCAACTGCCCCACATCTATCAACTGGGGGTCAGAATCGACTGAGCCCCGCCCCCTTTCTGGTCTTTCCCCGGAATCGAAGGCTATACTTGTCTTCAGGATCACCACCGGGAGGCCGGAAGGTGGGGGTACTGCGCCTTTTCCCGATCGCTTTCCTCCTGCTGACTCTGCCAGCCTTGGCGGCGATGGAGGAAAGCGACGAGTTCCATCTCCTGTTCGCCGACATCCCCGCGGTGTTCGCCGCAGCCCGTTACTGGCAGCCGGTCAGTCAGGCTCCGGCTTCCATCGACATCGTCACGGCGGAACAGATCCAACGCTTCGGTTACCGCACCCTGGCCGAGGCCGTCAACAGCCTGCCGGGTTTCCAGGTCACCTACGACCGGGGCTATCACCGCCTGCAAACCCGCGGCTTCCAGCTGCCCGGCGACTACAACAGCCGCATCCTGCTGTTGATCGACGGCCACCGCGTCAACGAAAACCTGCAGGACTACGCCGGTATCGGCACCGACTTCCTCCTCGACCTGGACGACGTCGAACGCATCGAGGTGATCCGCGGACCGGGCTCGGCGCTTTACGGCACCAGCGCCTTCTTCGCCGTCGTCAACGTCATCACCAAGAGCGGCGCCGACCTCGACGGGGTGCGCCTCGGCGCCGAGACGGGCAGTTTCGCCGCCCACGAAGGCCAGCTCGCTTTCGGCAAACGGTTCCAGTCGGGTCTGACGGTGTATTTCTCCGCCGGCCGCCACGGCAGCGACGGCCGCCGGGTGCTGGACTTTCCCGGACTGGAAAAGGTGCGCGAAGCAGACGGCCAGGACGGCCGACGCCTGTTCGGCAAAATCGCCTGGCACGGCTGGACCCTGTCCGGCGCCTTCATGGACCGCGACAAGGACACCCCGGATTTCACCGGCACCCCCATACCGCTGCGCGCCAACTACACCGACAGCCGCGCTTACACCGACCTTCAGGGCCGTCACCGGCTGGGGCCCTGGCGCACCACCCTGCGCCTGTTCTGGGACCGCTACCAGTTCCGGGGCCGCTACCCCTTCCCCGGCGTCACCAACATCGACGTCTGGCACGGCGAATGGGCCGGCGCCGAGGCGATCCTGGAAAGAACGGTGTTCCAGGACCACCATCTGCTGCTGGGCGGCGAATTCCGCGGCAATTACCTCCAACGGATGGACAACTTCGACCGCGATCCCAAGTTATTCTGGGCCGCCAACCGTTTCCACAGCACCTTCTTCGGCTTCTATTTCCAGGACGAATGGCGCATCGGCGAGCGCTTGACGCTGCACGCGGGACTGCGTATCGACCACTATTCCCACACCGACGACACGCCGGTCACCCCCCGGCTGGGCCTGATCTATACCCCCTTTCCCGAAACCACCCTCAAACTCCTGTACGGGGAAGCCTACCGCGCCCCCACCGCGTTCGAGTCCCGCTACCGCTGCTGTGACGGAGCCTGGATCGCCAATTCCACCCTGGATCCGGAAAGGGTCCGCACCCTGGAAGGCGTCTGGGAGCAGCGCCTGGGACGACACTTGGATTGGCGCCTGTCCAGTTACGTCTATCGCGCCGACGATCTGATCGCCAGCCGTGAAACCGACGGAATCACCCGGTTCGACAACCGCGGCAAGGCCACGTCGGTGGGGGTGGAGGCGTTGCTCCGCTACCGGTACCGGGATCTCGAGGCTCAGCTGAGCTACAGTTTCCAGCAGGTGGAAGACCAAGACGGGAAGCGCTGGCCCGACTCCCCCCGCCACCTGGTCAAGAGCCGCTTGGCCGTGCCGCTGTGGCGGGATAAGCTCTTCGGGGCGCTGGAACTGAATTACACCGGCCCCCGGCCGACCACCTTGGGAGGACGCAGCGGCGACTTCGTGCAGATGAATCTGACTCTGTCCAGCCTTGAGCTGCTTCCAGGACTCCGGCTCAGCGCTTCCCTGTACAATGTGCTTGACGATCACTACCGGGATCCGCCGCATCCCCCCGTGATTCCGGTGGAAATCCCCCAGGACGGACGCACCTTCCGCATCAAGGCGAGTTACCAATTTTGAAACGATTATTCTGGCTTCTCCTGTGGATCGTGACAGGCTTTGGCGCCATGGCCTGCCCCACCCCGGAAGTGGCGGTCGTGATCGCCCATCCGGCAGCCCCCTACCGGAAGACCGCCCAGGCTCTGGTCCAGTCCCTGGAGCGGCAGCGGATTCCGGCCCGAATTCGACCGGCCGACCGCCTGATCCCTCCCCTCTGTCCCCGCTTGTGGGTCGCCGTCGGCTCTCGGGCCGTGGCTGCGATCCGGCAGGTGGATCCGGACACCCCGCTGGTGGCGGTCCTGGTGATCGACGAATCCGTCATCGAGAAGGCCCGACCGGCCACCGGCGTCATCCTGAT
>Ga0256839_1000973_pt1 | contig 36070 bp, 29 predicted proteins | sample 354166metaG_FD_185968 | JGI IMG/M metagenome (GOLD analysis project Ga0256839, IMG submission 185968) | Hydrothermal vent microbial communities from Mid Atlantic Ridge, Atlantic Ocean - 354-166 | ecosystem: Environmental > Aquatic > Marine > Hydrothermal vents | place: Atlantic Ocean: Mid...
AACCATTATAGCGATAATTTGCTGTTATTATTTTGCCTTCTAAAGTTTTGTAATCAGTAGTTTCTGAGCGATCAACACGCATTTTATCAAAGCCTGATAAATGCAAAATCCCTAATTCTTCATGGCGAAAACGATGAATCATTATCTAGTGATGCGCGCAAGCACGCATATATAGAGCGAATGGATAAACAGCGCGAGCAAGAGACCGCGCATAAAGAAAAAGAACGCGCATCCGAAAAATTAGAAGATGAATCTCGTCCAGAGAATAACCCTGAATTATCACGTGAAGAAAGGCAACAAGCCTATCTTGATCGTATGTCCTCCGAGAGAGAAGAGAAGCGCCAAAGTCCCGAGCGTGATAAAGGGCGGGAGTAAGATGCCCCCGATGGAGTTAACCATACGGGGGCAGAAACTCTGCGGTGCGATAAAGCACCTTATCATAACAACGATCCGACACGGTTATATTATGAGTTCTAGGAAAAATTCTGCAATTATAGTAATGATAAGTCAAGATAATTTTGGAGATTTGTTCATGACATATAATTTAGGAATAGATATTGGTATTGCCTCGGTTGGTTATGCTGGAATAAACAAAGATCAAGAAAATATTATTTTTTGTGGATCGCATATATTTGAAGCAGCAGAAAACCCCAAAACTGGTGCATCGCTAGCAGAGCCACGCCGTGAAAAACGTGGACAGCGCAGAGTTATTGGAAGGCGTTCCCAACGTAAAAAACAAATACGCGCATTATTAACTAGACATGGTTTAAAATACGTAGAGCTTATAGATCAATCGAAAAGCACCGCCCTACCCTTGTCACCATGGAGCTTACGCAAATGTGCCTTGGAAAGAAAACTAACCGACGCAGAATTTGCGCGTGTATTATTTCATATCGCTAAGCATCGCGGATTTCAATCCAATAAAAAAGGTGGCACTGATAAAAATGATACAGAAGGGCAAAAAGTTCTAACTGGCGCAGTTGAGCTTGAAGAAAAATGGCTTGTATCAGGTGAAAAATCTGTTGCTGCTTATTTATCTACGCAAGCAAAGCAACGGAATGGCGATGGTGATTATACAAATTCGATTAAGCGCGACCTTGTAAGGGAAGAAGTAAAACAGATTTTTATAGCGCAAAAGAAATTTGGCAATATAAAATCTACGCCTGAACTCCTGAAAGAATATGCGGGCAATGGCAATAAAGAAGAGCGCAATACTCGTGAGGGCGATGGCATTGCTTTTTTCCAACGACCATTACAATCATCAGAGCATCTTGTAGGTGAATGCACTTTTGAATCGGGCGAAAAACGCGCTCCTAAACATTCATATACGGCGGAATTATTTGTATTATGGACTAAATTTAATAATACGCGCATTAAAGATACAAAAGGCAATGAACGTGCCTTAACTCAAGATGAAAAAAATAAATTATCCGAACTTGCTCATAAAAATAAGGGCGGCGTTACCTATAAACAAGCTCGCAAAGAATTGGGCTTATGTGATGATGAGCGTTTTAATATCAGTTATCGCAAAATTAAAGAGGAAGATAATAGTTGGAGCAAAATACGTGATACCAGTGAAAAGCGTTATTTCCTCAAATTAACAGGATACCATGCTCTTAAAGAGGCTCTTCATACTGGAAGTGATTTTGATTGGCAAAAATGGATTGGATCGCGCATAGATAACCTTGATGACATTGCGCGTATATTGTCATTTTATGAAGATAAAAAACAAGTCGATGAGATGCTGTCAAAGCATGGCTTAAGTGAAGAGCAAAAGGAAAAGCTTTGTAATATTAAAAGCTTTAGTAAATCTGTTGATTTATCTCTCAAAGCTTTAAGGCAAATTGCCCCCCTTATGCAAACAGGGGTGAGAGATGACGAAGCTTGCAAGGAAGTATATGGCGACCACCGCGCGCAAAAAGAAAATAAAGGGCTAGTGCTAATCCCGCCATTTGAGGATATTCGTAACCCCGTGGTTAATCGAGCATTAGCGCAAACACGAAAAGTTATAAATGCCTGTATTCGCAAGCATCTTAAGGAATATGGCATGCCTGAAACTATCATTGTTGAAATGGCGAGGGAGGTTGGTAAAAACTTTAAAGACCGAAAAGAAGCCGAGCGAGAGCAACTCAAAAACGAAGCCTACCGCAATGAGGCACGTCAACATGCATCAGAAATCCTTGGCATTATAGAAGATAATGTTACAGGCACAGATATTTTGAAATATCGTCTGTGGAAAGAACAAGATGGGTTTTGTCCTTATTCTGGTATTTATATGTCACCAGAAGTTATGCAAGATGGCAGTGCAACACAGATAGATCACCTTATCCCGCGTTCCCGCTCATTTAATAATTCATATATGAATAAGGTTTTATGCATCAGTGATGAAAATCAAAATAAGGAAAATGAAACACCAGTAGAATATTTTACACGCATCGGGCGTAAAATTTCTTCATTGGAGAGCTTCTCTAAAACATTACCGCATAAAAAAGCTGAAAATTTACTAATAGAAAATTATGACGCAAGAAAATCAGATGAATGGAAATCTCGCGCACTTAATGACACGCGCTATATTGCTCGACTTTTAAAAAGCCATTTAGAAGAAAACCTTAATGTTAAAATACAAGTTCGTAACGGAGCATTAACAGCTAATTTACGTGGGCAATGGGGTTTTGGGAAGAAAACCCGCAGCAATGACCGTCACCATGCACTTGATGCAATAGTGATTGCTTGTTCTACACAAAGCATGGTGCAGAAACTTTCTAGCTGGGATAAATATGATGCTAGGCGTAAAAAACCGTCAGAGCGTCCATTGCCACCAAAGCCATGGAATACATTTCGTGATGATGCGATTAATGCCGTTAACAATATATTCGTCTCCCGTATGCCTGTACGTAAAATCACAGGATCAGCGCATCAAGATACTATTCGTAGTATTCGCGAGATAGATGGACAAACAAAAATTATTCAGCGCATAAAACTTAAATCGCTAACATTGGCTAAATTAGAAGATATGGTTGATAAAGAGCGTAACTTTAAGCTCTATAATGTCTTGAAACAGCGGCTTGAAGAGCATGGCGGTAAGGCAGACAAAGCATTTGCCACTCCTATATATATGCCCATCAATGACCCAACGAAAACTGCACCTCGTATTAATTCTGTGAATATTATTACAAAGGAAAAAACTGGCATAATAATCAATGAAGGGCTTGCTAGTAACGGCGACATGGCACGCGTTGATGTGTTTAAGAAAAATGGTAAGTACTTTCTTGTGCCTATCTATGTCCACCAAATTAGAGATGGAAAAGGGAAACTACCAAACAAGGCTATTCTTGCTAATAAAGACGAAAAAGACTGGGAAGAGATGGACGATAAAGACTTCATATTCTCGCTTTGTAAAAATGATCTTGTCCATGTAAAAAGCAAAAAAGAGGAATATTTTGCGTATTATGTTGGTACTCATCGAGGTACGGGCGCAATAAATACCCGCGCACATGATCGTGATGAATCTTTTGGAAAAAATGGCGATTCAAGTATGGGCGTTAAAACTTTATTATCTTTTGAGAAGTATTCTGTAGATTATTTTGGCAATAAACACAAAATAGAAAAGGAAAAAAGACTTGGCGTGGCGCAGTGTAATGATTCAAAATCCTGCGAAGATAAGCCTTAAACGGGGGCAGCTACATCTTGAAAATGAGGGCGGGGCTTATACTCTGCCTATAGAAGATATAACTGCTCTTATTTTGGAATCTCCGCAAATAAAACTATCCTCAACCTTGCTTTCTGCCTGTCAGGAGCAAGGCGTAGCCGTCATCACTTGCGATGATAAGCATATGCCAAACGGAGTTTTACTGCCATTCCAACCCCACTCAAGGCAAAGCCGTATTGCTCACTTGCAAATATCATGGTCGCAAAGCTTGAAAAAACGCCTATGGCAACGCGTTGTGCAATGTAAAATCACTAATCAAGCAATTTGCCTTGAAAGTATAGCAGAAAAAGACGAATCAAAGCGAATCTACGCCTTAGCATCACGCGTAGATTCTGGGGATACCAAAAATATAGAAGCACAGGCAGCGCGCTATTACTGGCAACGCTTAATGGGCAAAGATTTCAGGCGCGGAGGTAATGACATCACTAATGCCGCGCTAAACTATGGCTACACCGTACTACGTAGCTTTGTGGCGCGTTCCCAAGTCGCTTATGGTTTATTGCCCACATTTGGCATTCATCACTGTAATCAGCTTAATGCCTTTAATCTTACAGATGACATGATGGAAGTTTTTAGACCATTTGTTGATGATGTGGTTTGGCATTTAAAAGATAGTGGTAAATTTGATCCAAAAGACAATCAGCTATCTATTAAAATAAGGCAAGAGCTAGCCAATATCGGAAATGTTAAATGCATCATTGATGGTAAGTCGCATACAATCACAAATGCTTGCGATCAAATAGCAGCAAGTCTTGTTAATGCCATAGAAGGAAAAACCCCAGCATTATTAACTTTGCCCAAAATGAGTATTAGAAAGAAATCATTATGAGCGCAGAAAAGGATAGATTTATGTGGTTATTTGTATTTTTTGATCTTCCTACTAAAACTAAACCTGAACGCAGCAGCGCAGCGCGTTTTCGTAATTTCCTTTTGAAAGATGGTTATATGATGATACAATTCTCTGTATATGCGCGAATCTGTAATGGAAAAGACCGAATCGATAAACATATGATGCGTTTGGAATCAGTTTTGCCTGAATCTGGCTCTATCCGCGCGATGCAGATAACAGATAAACAATATGAACGGACAAAGATTCTTGTTGGAACAAAGAAAAATAATGAAGAAACAAAGACCGAACAGCTCGTTTTATTTTAAAGCTATCCGGTCTTTATCTATATTTATCAGCACCTTAATAATGCATGTATCATAACATAACCGTGTCGGATGGGAAGCTATGACGATGCTGTGGATGTTGCTTACGATAATGCTATCATAACATAACCGTGTCGGATGGGAAGCTATGACGCATGTAAGCTAGGCACTAAAATGTTTTTAATCATAACATAACCGTGTCGGATGGGAAGCTATGACATAAAGGGGCAGGCACAATAGACGGCTTTAATCATAACATAACCGTGTCGGATGGGAAGCTATGACTATTAATAGTTAATAATCCATAGTATTGGCATCATAACATAACCGTGTCGGATGGGAAGCTATGACCACCCACACGCAATCGTGTACAGTGTTACAATCATAACATAACCGTGTCGGATGGGAAGCTATGACGAAATTAGTTAGTGAAAATCATATTGATTTAATCATAACATAACCGTGTCGGATGGGAAGCTATGACTCAAGAGCTGGGCATCTGGACGGCGCACATATCATAACATAACCGTGTCGGATGGGAAGCTATGACTTCCTTGATATGAGCGATGGTATAAATTCTATCATAACATAACCGTGTCGGATGGGAAGCTATGACTGCGCCCATTTAACAATGTATCAACCACAATCATAACATAACCGTGTCGGATGGGAAGCTATGACTTTCATTTCATATTCCTTTCAATTTATACGATCATAACATAACCGTGTCGGATGGGAAGCTATGACTCTATTTCTTCGTATTCGTGATGAGAAATTATCATAACATAACCGTGTCGGATGGGAAGCTATGACAAGGTAACACCAATGTATTTGGTAGCTCTGATCATAACATAACCGTGTCGGATGGGAAGCTATGACTGATATATTCCTGTGGCTTGTTTTGATGATATCATAACATAACCGTGTCGGATGGGAAGCTATGACTCAACTGCACGCAATGCATTATCGTATGCCATCATAACATAACCGTGTCGGATGGGAAGCTATGACGCGTAATGTCAATGTGCCTGCACTGTTTACATCATAACATAACCGTGTCGGATGGGAAGCTATGACGGTTAGTTTTGAATTGTTTTGAAGCTCCTCATCATAACATAACCGTGTCGGATGGGAAGCTATGACATCCTAATGGCTTCCATGCAACTGTGGCTGCATCATAACATAACCGTGTCGGATGGGAAGCTATGACGAACCTGTAAAATATATTGCATTATTTCTTTACTATGTCATAATATTAGCAGGATATAATAATTTAGGAGTGCATAAGAATGATTTCCGAAAATTTAAACGTGCGCATTCGTGGAGAATTACAAGCTCACTTACAGCAGCAAATAGGAGAGGGCGGCCTGTATGAAAATGCTAGCGAGTATATTCGTGCACTTATTCGCCGTGATTTAAAAACCCGTACTGAGTCATGGGATTGGTTAAAAAAGCATTTAGAGCCAGCCTTGCGAGCAGATGAAAGTGTTTATATATCTGTATCTGCCCAAGATGTTATTAATAGAAATAAAGGCTTATAACTGTGGGTGAGTATATCTTTTTTCCATCTGCTAATAATGAGCTAGATAAAATATGGTCATATAGCGAAGATACACATGGTACACGCCAAGCTGAAAAATATATGATTGGTTTGCATACATATTTACAAAAATTATCAGATAAAGAAATTATTTGGAAATCACTTCCTCAAAAGTGGGTAGTTCCTGAAGATTTAGATGTTCAGATATATTTTAATAAATACGAATATCACTTCATATATTTCCGTGAGTTTTTAAATAAAAAAATTGGTATAATGAGTATTCTTCATGAAACCATGGATATTCCTATACGACTTAAAGGAGACTTGCGTAAGATAAAATAAAACCATATTTTCCATATGATACATTATCACTCAAGTAATCTAGGAATAAAATCACATCAATGAGCAGCCCTACTTGTTGAACTAATATATTAATTCAACAATATTTGTCACGCCACGCAAGATTTTCAGGATTAACAAAGGCAGGGATTGTTATCTGTGCGGGTAGTTTATTATAATTATCACTGCCCTTAATAGCGTCAGAAAAATCAATTATGCCATTCGGCTTAATTCTAATGTTACCTGAATCAAAAAGCCTATGCGCGCGATAAAAGGTAAAATATATGTTTGATAATATTAAATAGCTGTCTCACCATTAAAACCATTATAGCGATAATTTGCTGTTATTATTTTGCCTTCTAAAGTTTTGTAATCAGTAGTTTCTGAGCGATCAACACGCATTTTATCAAAGCCTGATAAATGCAAAATCCCTAATTCTTCATGGGGCAAATACGGCTCTACCCATTTTTGATTTGCTTCATCCCACAGCGGTTTAAACTCGCACAGCCAATGCATATAAGCGGGCAATATTTCTGCCTCAAGCCCATGCAGATGCACCATCATGCCAAGGGTTAGCTGCTCTGCCGTAAAGACTTTGCCCTTATTAAGAGCCTGCAATATAAGCTCTTGCCATTTATCCCAATGCGGGGTGTTGGCATTCATGCAAAACGCTCCTGCTAATATAACATGATAGGGGAATATTTCCTTAGCCACCTTAATGCCAAATGCTTTGCGAGCGTTAGAGAAATAAAAACTGCGCGCTTTGTAAGGGAAACTGCCAAGCCACTTTACGCGCATCCCCTTTGGATATGCCCTGTCCATTTGCCCAGTAAGAACAATTTTATCCCTTGAAGAGCCTTTGATAAATGTATCAACCGCGCTCCATTTTTGTACCCAAGTATCGGCGTCCATCCAAAAATAAGTATCATAGCCCGCAAATATTTTATTGATAAACGGGCGGCAAACGCATGATTTCAAATATTCGCGCCCTTTTATGCGACTTTTAGGAATATCACAAGGCCAGTCAGGTTTTACCACCTTATCGGCTACGGTTTTGATATATTCATGCTGGGCATCGCTCATGCCTGTATCCATGATACATATGTCATAATCGCTCAATTTATTATCGGGGTGATTGCGAATGCAATGTATCCACTCCACCAATAATGGGAAGTAGTTACTATCTGATCCTGAAACGAATGCGAGTTTTTTTGACATTATATCTTATGTATCTATGATGTTTTTGCTAGTTTTTTGCCAAATGTTATATTAAAGGCATTATCCAAATCTGCTATTAAATCTTCTGGATGCTCAAGCCCAATCGATAGCCTGATAAGTCCGTCATTAACTCCTACTAAATCGCGCAAGTTCTTTGCTATGCCTGAGTGAGTGGTGGATGCAGGGTGGCAAACAAGGCTTTCCGTTCCGCCAAGGCTTACGGCTGATTTAAACAAGGATAGAGAGTTTATAATCTTAAAGCTTTGCTCTTTGCTAACATCAAGGAAGAATGAAAATGTAGAGCCAGAGCCACTGCATTGGCGTTTATAAACTCTTTTAAATGCTTCGTCTTCAATAAAATCAGGGTGATATATTTTGGCTTTTTGATATGGGTTACAGCTAAGCCATTTTGCCACTTTATAACCGCTTTGCGCTGATCTGTTCATACGAATGGATAGAGTTTCAAGCGATCTTGAAATCATCCAGCTTGTATGTGGATCAAGGTTAAGCCCCATAGAGCCGCGCATTGATTTAACTTTTTTGATTAGTGACCGATCGCCGCAAACCGCGCCTGCAACTAAATCGCTATGACCGCCAATATATTTAGTTAAGGAATATGTGGCAAGGTCAATGCCTTGCGGCACTGCTTGCTGATATATGGGCCCAAGCATTGTGTTATCACACACTAAAATCGGTCTATGACCAGTTTCTTTCTCTATTGAGCCTGCTGTTTTCAACATAAGTTCAAAATCAACTATTGTGTTGGTTGGATTAGAAGGGGTTTCAAAAAATATCATAGCAAGCCTGCCAAGTGATTTGGCTTTTTCCACTGCATTTTGCAATGATTGCTCATTTAATCCATCGCTGAAGCTTACCGATTTAATGCCAAACTTTGCCAGCGCGCCGCGGATAAGAGTTTCTGTTCCGCCATATAAAGGTGAGCTGTGCAATATTACGTCATTTGGCTCTAAAAAGCCGAATAATACCGCGCTTATTGCGCTCATGCCGCTAGATAAAACGGCGGCATCTTCCGAGCCTTCAAGCAATGCCATTCTATCTTCTATGATCTCTGCATTAGGATGGTTAAAACGGCTATAAATTAGCCCTCCTTTATAGTCTTTGGGGGCAGTTTTCCGCCCCGACATGACATGAAAAAATTCTTCGCCTTCTTCCGCGGAGTTAAATATAAAGGTCGATGTTAAGAATACAGGCGGCTTAACTGAGCCTTCGGAAAGCTTTGGATCATAGCCATATGACATCATAAGTGATTCTGGTTTTAACTTATGATCGCCAATTGATAGTTTTTTATAATTATTTTTTCCTGACATTCTCACCTAACCTATTACTTTTGAATATTGAGTATAATTTTTCTCACTGCATTAAAGTCAAGATGAAGGTTATCAATACTATCAGGAAGTGCCGCCGGCCAGTTTAGAACAAGAGGGTTTTCTTGAAAATATATTAGAGCATTATTAAGGTGTTTTATTTTTAATTTATCAATATAAACTTTATTAACTTTTATTGATGAGAGTTTTAATGCCCCAGTTTTAGCGTCTCTTTCTAATCCGCAAATAAATTCTTCCATACGATATTCACCGAAAGCATCAATATGTGTGTACCATAATTTCAAGCTTCCATCCCTTAATGGCTTTATCTCACTAACATATATCGTGTGTGGATATGGGATAAAAAGCTCTAATAGTGATCTACAAATTCCATATTCTTCTGTCGCTTTATATGATCTTGTACCCCACCACACTATGTAGGAAATAAAAGCTATAACAATAAATATAGCTCCTATTTTGATATTCTTTTTTCTTTGTACTTTTTTCTTTTCTTTTAACTTTTCGGCAAGGGCTGATTTAGGCTTTTCTTCCTCGATTATCGTTTGCTTTAAAATTTCTTCTTCTTCGCTCATATCTATGCAATCAGCCTAATTTAAGTTTAATGCGTTTAGAGTCTTCGGCTTCTTGCGCCTCTTTACTTTCATCAACAAGCTCTTTGATGATAGCGTCTATAACTGTGCTAATCATTGCGTTTTTAGAATCACCACTTTCACTATTTGAAAGGACGCGCCGCCTTATTTCATTTCTTGCGCTTCCCCCTGGAAAGGCTTGTGACAGCATTTTACGTGCGCGTGCAGCCCCTAATATAGAATATAAACGGTTTCTGATGGAAACATCTTCTGATGAGGTGGAAAATGCCCAAAGCTCAATAGGGCCAAGAGTATTATATATATGCTGCTCATAGCGACCAGAGGTTGATCCAATAACAATCAGGGCGGGTCCGCCAATGGCTTTTGGCCCTGTTAATTTATAGCGCATAATATGTTTTGCTGTATTTGATAGACCAAATCTATCAACAACATTTTGAACCGCTTTGTCAGAAATGGCTGTGCCTAAAACCCAAATACCTGTGGCCAAATCAACCATATCTTTGTCAAAGTCATCAATTAACTGAGACGTTAGAACGATCTGAACCCCGCGCTTACGACCTTCGCGAACATCACGAATAATTTGCGCGCGAACAGATGCTGATTTACTTGTTCTATGAAATTCATCAAAATTCAAACGCTTTGGCGTTTCACCAATATCTTGCAGTCTTGCCGCGTGGAATTCGCGAAATTTTTCAGGAATATTTTGCAAACTGTCGGCACTAACCCACCATGAGCGCACCAAAGCATGGCGCCCAAGCATATACATAATGGAAGTTTGTCTGTCTGCTGCCTCATCACCTTGAGGGGCAACATCCATTAAATCAAGTGATGTCAGGCGTGTGTCTGCTATGTCAAATTGTGTCACGGAAGATAAAATAGGATATTCACGAATAGCTGATGTAATCATGCGCTCAAATGCAGCAACAACATTTTCAGAGCTAACGCCAACAGAAGTTTCCTCTAGGAGTGTGCGAATTTGAGGTCTTCTTGATGCTGTAATTGCATCATTAAGCGTAGGTGATGCATGGCGCTGTGCTAAATTTGCAAGATGGGTTTGATCCATTTCAAACATTTTATCAACAATATCCCACCAAAAAGGATCGGACGGAAGATGCACATTATGTTTTTGAATAGCTGCATCAATTTCCATTTCAAGGCGCGGTAAATACGGGCGAGCCTCAGAGTTAGCGGAGCCATCATCGCGCCAACGGAACATTTCATCAACCACCATTCCACAAAGCTGTTGCATACCATCATAGGGCTTATCATAACCAGGGGGGGTTGTTAAAAGAGTCATAAGTTCAACTAGGAAGCTTCTCTCATCCGGTAGAGGATATCTACAGCCTAGCTGCGTATCAAATGGATTTATCGCATATTGGTGCGACATTTGAAGACGGAAATATGCGGCTTCATGTTGGCGACTTAGAGGCAGCGCCTCTTTTATTAAAGAAATAAGCCCCGAAGATGATGGGCCAATATCAATAACCGACACATAAGGCAGCCTGCTTAAACCTGGTGTCATGCATGTACCAAAATTCAGGGTGTTGAGCAAAACGGATTTACCACCACCGGGTTGCGCAAAAATAAGATCAAACCATGTGGTTGTAAGGCTTGTACCCGTTTGATATGGCCATATTTTTCCATCAGGAGTTCTAAATATCATCGCTCCCTCTTCGAACGGGCTCGAAGGGCGTTGCCATGGCAATAATTTAACAATTTCAACCATAGGAGCAATTCCAGACGGCGCAGTTCCCGCACAATGTATGCCCATTGCAGATGACATCACACAATCAAGAGGGTCGCCCGAATATTCACTGACTTGCATATAACCCCAACTCTCAAAAGATTGGAGCAACACCGATAGACGGTCAAGTATCTGGTCTTTTTCACTAATTTCACACCATGTAGCAAAAGATATTCTTATCTTAACTACAGGTTCTTGCCTTGCAAGTTTTGTCAGGCTTTCAAGAGAGTATTTAATGGGTTTATTGCCAGCATTCGTTGGCCCCATAATTGTAGAGGCAAAAGTTCTCATAGCAACCGATGATGCCCCGCCTCCTTCAATCATAAAGGATATGCGAAAAGGAATATCAGCCTCGACTAAACGGTTAAGCAGAATAGGAAATGGCATGGATTCCATAGGCCCAAGAGTCATGTCCGCCCCAGCCCACAAAAGATTACCAATTCTTACAATAGATTTCCCTAGGACTTTAGCCTCTGATGCAACAATTTGATTTGGCAATGTTGGCCATAATATGTCAGACATATCAACTGCACTTTTCGGTGCTCGCGCAGGAATAGGATCACCCGGCAGGCACGGTCGCCATACTTCATTGGCGCGATCAGGGAATAAATTGCTTCTTACTGCATTAAGGGCGTCATGTACCTCTAATAGCTGGCATTCTATTCCAAGCTCGCTAAATGCTGTCATCATAGCAGAAATAAAACTTTTATGACGGGTTCTAAGCGGCTCCATCACCCCATAAGGGTATTGTGCATTCGGAGCAAGAAACCAGTCCTTTCCCTCTTCCTTGGCATCCTCACCCGCTCTTTCCATTTCACTTTTAGTAAGGCATGACGGGCGCGTCCATAAAACAAAATACTGCTCTTCATGCGTTAGGAAGCGCTCAAGATGATTTATTTTTTCTTCAAAAAGATCGTTCAGATCTAACCCTATATTATTAGCAGTCGTGCGGCTGGGGCGTATTTTTTCTTCCAAGGTTTGGCGAATCCTTGAAGGATCGCGCACAAAATACACTTGCATTGCATGACCAACACGGTCAAAACGCGCACCAATTTTAATATTTGAGGAGTTGACAATATTTTCATATTCTTCATCTCCAATAATTTGTTTGCTGCCCTCAACCTTAACATATGAGATTAAAGAGCCATCGGTGGAAACAAGCGTTGTCTCATTCTCTCTTGTTTCAAGATTTATGAAAGAAGATACAGACTGCCTTAGTGCTTTTTGGAATGGCGCTATTATTTTATTGAACATTTCATATTTGCCCGTTAGGTTTAACAGAGTATTACTGCATAATGACACAATATATCAGATTAATTTCTATAGTACAGCATAGAAGTCCATAAAATAAATTTATGCTGCTTTTTGTACTTGGTGATATATATTAAACCATTTTTGAGGGGTTTTTCCGCCGAATGGACCATCTTTTGATCTCCAATAAGCCAATATTTGTGGAAATTGGTTAAACTCTAAATCTGCTTCTTTAATTATTCTGCGGTCAAGTGGAAATAATCTTATGCCCTCTATCTTCTTCGCGCGATTATTATAGTGAGCATCGGTAAGGTAATCTTGCAGCACCATAGATAAAATATATGGATCATCGGTGCCAATTCGATCTTTTACGGCGCTACGTCTTGCCATAAGAAAATCTAGAGATTTGCGGGCTGCTTCTGCTATTGGTCCTTGGGATATTCTAGCAACATATATAGCGCGCGCAATATGATGCAAGTCAGCCTGTTTTATTTCGGGCAGCCATAGCAAAACGCCCGAGCGCATAGTATTTATTTTTTCAAGATTGAAACATTGATAGCAAAAAATACACGCAGTCTTTAAATTATCATCGGAATGATCCAGCCTATCATTATTCAAAAAAAGTATTTCTTGATATTTTTTTGATTGAAATCCACAGCATTGACATGTGTTGTCATCGCGCGTGAAAATCTTTTGCTTGCATTCCTTTGATAAAGCGGAAGAAACGGAGCCAGATGAACCAGCTCCGCCTTTTGTCTTTGCAGGCTTTCCTATTTGTCTGGAAAGCCCTAAAGATATGGGGTGTTTTTCCATATATTCCACCATTTACGGTGCAATTCCGAAAGAAACAGCTTGCATTGTCGCTGAACTAGTGGCGTTGCCCGTGCCCATTGTATTTGTCATTGCTTCCATAACTATTGGAATTGAGAATAACGCACCACCAACAGCCAAACGTATAGCACCCTCTTTTAATGGTGTTTGAGTCGGGTTTTCAACATGATCCTTAATTTTCATGATACCAAGAACAGCAAGCAACGTACCAAATAGATATGAAATCGCAGATATAAGACCCGGCAAGTTCGCAATAGAGTTCGTTATATTTTCTGCAATACTACCGAAATTATTACCAGGAGCAGCAGCAGCAGCAGCAGCATTTGCTTCACCAACAGATGATACCATCATTCCGATAGTCATTGCCGCACCAAGTTTATAGTATGAATTTTTTACTTTATTTAACATTTTCAGTTCTCCTTTTAAAAGTTACCAATAAATTACCTTATATCCTAACTCTATCACGTTTGCCACAATATTGACACATTTATTTTCACCTTATTATGAAAAAGTTACGCCGAATGCTGTGATGCCCAGAGTTGCTTGAACCGCATTCAATAATGGCCCTAAATTAACCGCCAATGCGCCGCCAATAATATGCGTCAAACCAGCCATAGTAGATGCCTGACCTGATCCTTCTGCAACATCACGCATTATGAATAACCCGCGAACAAAGCTTATCATTCCAATGATAATCATGAATTTAAGCACAGCACTTATAACATTATGGGCAGCCGCCTGTTCAGCAACATCCATCCCTGTTGTATATTTTAATTGTGCATTTGTTTGAGAAGACCCAAATTCAAGGGGGTTAGGATTCACAAATATAGAGCCTGATACAGCCCTCATGATTGTGCTTGATGACATTAAGAAGCCAGCGATAACAAATGTTGCTATTGTTCCTATACCGCCTGGTCCTTTTGCACCTTCTTGCGCCGATCTGGTTAATCTTGATATGCCAATCATAACAAAAATAAGTCCAGCAACAAATGTAAAGAAGTTTAATAAAACATGTGTTGGCCCTAATGTATCGTTCATAAAACACACCATTGCGACATCAAGTGAATTTGCGTCTGCGCATGAGGCAGGTAATGTTTCATTAAATCCAGTATTTGCGCCAGCTATAGTGCCAGCAACGGCAGCTGCATTTGGCGTTACACTATATTGTATTGCAACCGCAACCACAGGAAGGGCAAAAAATGCACCGCCAGCAATTAAACGTGTAATACCTTCATGAAGTGGTGTTTGTGATGGGTTATTGACATGATCGCGTATTTTTATAATTGCCCAAAGCCCAAGAACTGTACCGATTATATATGATAATGCCGCTAAAAACCCTGGTAGACCCATAGTGGTCTCCATAACCGTACAGAGCACCGATCCTAAGGTAGCGCCTCCCGTAAATAAATTCACCCCTGTAAATTCAAGACCATTACAAGCTACTGAATCAGCTTGCGTTGACCAGAAAAATCCAGCCCCACTTAATATAGAGGTTAAAACTCCAGCAAGCCCCATACCACTATTATTAATAGCTTCAAACATTGCATTAAATATGGTGGGAAGCCCAAATAGCATTCCTGCCGTTAAATATCGAATAACCACATCTTTCAGGGGGATTCTATCAGGGTCTTCCACATGGTCTCTTGTTTTATAGATTGCCGAAACCGCCATAACCAGCCCCAATAAATATGCAACCGAAGAAACCATTCCAGGTATTTGCCCCATAGACAGCATAATCGAATTTAGAATAGAATTAAAATTACCAAAACTAAGGTAACCCGTAACAAGACCGACTAATCTACTTGCTCCAAATATACTGAAAGTGGTAAAAGGATTAAAGTTTGTTATCGACCCGCCATTAATTGTAAATAATGTCGCCTCCACTATAATAGGAAGTGAGAGTAGTGCACCACCAATAAGAAAGCGTATAACAGGCACCCTAATAGGGGTTTGGGTGGGGTTGCTAACATGATCTATAGTTTTTAAAATGGCAGTAACGCAAATTATAATGGCTGATAAAAAGGTTAAGGCTGTTATTAACCCTGGCAGTCTAGCAGTAGAGCCAACAATATTTTGCGCAATATCATTAACATCTTGCGCGAAAACATCACCAGACAATAGGAAATAGAATAAAACCCCAAACAGAACTGAAATATTTTTCTTAACCATAAACCTTGCTCTCCCTAAACATATCAATACCACTATTACAACATATTTGTGTGACATAGCGCAAACTTTTAGAGTAAATTAAAAGCTATATGCGCGTTTAATCGAAAGAAATAATCATAAAATGAAAGTAATTAACCCAAAAAAGCTTGTATGTATGGATAGCTATGCGAGCAAATATAACTATTCTATAGATTTAGCATATGCGCGTAATGATAATTTGTTATTTGGTGAAAGAATTTATAAAAAAAGCGCGCAGCTTTGGCTATATAAAGATCTTGCGGAAATTGTATTTACTGCCTCTAAATATTGCTTTGAAGAGTATAAAGTGCGATTTATACTTTATGATGGACTGCGCACTACCGATGCACAAGAAGCCATGATGCGCACAAAGCGCGTTCTTGATAATCCTCATTGGTTGGAAAAGCCGCGATTACTTTCACCATCTGGCGCAGGCGGGCATCCGCGGGGCATGGCAATTGATATTGGTTTAGAAGATAAAAGCGGCGAATTGCTTGATATGGGGTGTATGTTTGATTGCTTAACCGAGCGAGCGCACCGCGAACATGAACATTCCCCTAAAATTATGCATAATAGGGAAATGCTGGATAACAGCATGGATATGGCTGCACGAAATCTAAATGTGCAACTTTTGCCACTTCCAGAAGAATGGTGGGACTTCCGTTTGCCTCCTGAAATTTACGAACAATATAAGCCTTTATCAGATAATAATTTACCAAAACATATGAGGTTAGTTAATTAATTAATTACTATAACACTAAGCTAACCATTGTTTAAAAGCTTCCTTTGTCTCTTCATCGGCAGATTTTAATTTTTGCGCCTCACTTATGGCAAGGTCTTTTTGTGACATTTTAGCAGCCATCTCAATTTTGCCAGCGATATCACTTACCTTTCTCATGCCAAAATTACCTGCCATGCCTTTAAGTTCGTGCGCGCGCGCTCCTAGTGATAAAATATCTTTTTTCTCTATAAGCAGTCTCATGTTTTCAATAATTTCACTGGATTTATCCAAAAACCCGTTTAATAGCTCAGAGAATTGATCTTTTTTTAATGTGTTTGCTAAGCTTTCTATCATGGCTATGTCAAGCACAGCATGAATATCTATGTCAATGTTATTAGGCTTTTTTTGTTCAAGTAGGTATTTTTGAATTTCGGTAAGCTCTTCATTTACTTTTATATCAGCTGTTTGTTCTTCTTCCTTATCATTTGAAGCTTTATCTGTGTCTAATGTTAAATTAACTTCTTTATCTAAAATAGTATCACTTGTTTTTGTAGCTATATTTACCTCAGAATCACTTACAAAATCCACCCTATCGTCAAATTCTAAATTATGGGTAATGCTGTTTAGATTCGCTTTATCACCCTTTATTTCTGCTACTTCATTCTCAAATTTACCTATAGAGGCATTATATATAACATCCATCAATTTTTTTGAATCTATGGGCTTGGCGATAAATCCATTCATTCGCATTTCAAAATATTTTTCTATATCTTCTAGCTGCACATTGCCTGTTAGCGCAATAATAGGGGTGCTGGCTATTTCTTTATCATCCATAGCCCTTAATTTGCGCGTCGCCTCAAGTCCATCCATTCCATCCATTTGAATATCCATAAGTATAAGGTCAAATTTATTTTTAGCACATAGTTCAAGAGCTTCTAAGCCGTTAGTCGCCATTGATAGTATATGCCCATCGCGAGATAGAAAACCCTCTAAAACATTCCTGTTCATCTCATTATCTTCAACAATTAAAATACTCATGGGAGCGGCATGTTTTGTTTCAAAAGAAGATGATTTACTAGAATCGCCTTCTTCTTCTATTATTATATCTGAAGGCTTTACTTCATCTAACCTAATATCAAACATGAAAGTACTGCCAATGCCTTGCTGGCTTTCTACTTTGATTTCCGCGCCCATAGCTTCAATTAGTTTACTGGAAATGGCAAGTCCAAGCCCAGTGCCGCCATATTTGCGTGATGTACTGGTTTCTGCTTGTTTAAATGGTGTGAATAATTTAGCTATTCCTTCTTTTGAAATGCCAATACCACTATCTTTAATCGCAAAATTAATAAGCGGATTTTCTTTAGTTCCCGAGCATTTTATTTCTATTGTAACATGCCCATTTTCTGTAAATTTTAGGGCATTATTTACAAGATTAAGAAGCACTTGGCGCAAGCGCGTTGGGTCTCCCATAAGTCTTTTAGGGACATTACCATCAATTTCTGATGTTAATTTTATATTTTTTTGTAATGCGTGTCCCGACATTAAAACCGTAATATCATTGGCAAGCCCACGAATATCAAAATCCACGATTTCTAATTCCATGCCCCCATGTTCGATTTTCTCGAAATCCAATATATCATTTAGTAAAGACATCATGCTTTCGCCCGACTTATTAATTATATCAGTGTAGTTATGCTGGTTCTTTGTGAGGCTGGTCTCTTGAAGCAATTGCACCATTCCCAATATCCCGTTCATTGGTGTTCTAATTTCATGACTAACCACTGCAAGAAATGCTGATTTTGCTTGATTAGCTTTATCGGCTATTTCCTTTGCCTTGCGCATTTCCTCTGTTCTTTTTACTTCGCGTTCGCGCAATTCTGCCATTAACTCACGCTCTCTTTCAATTACGCGCAATAGACGCGCTTGATCGGCGAAATCCTTTGATTTTTGCAATTTTGCAATTGATTGTTCCTCATGTCTTTTATACATCTCCTTTTGCTGTTTTCTTATTTTGCTATTTTTATTTGATCTTAAATAAGAGGCTATAAAACATATTGCCACCAATATTTGCAGCACCCAAAATAGATTAAGCGTAAAGGTTGAGGTTGGTAGAATATTAAGCGATGATAATGCCAAAATCATAAAAGATAGCGCAACAAGCCCAAGCCCTGAGCAAAACATCAATGTTGTTATTCGTGATTTAATAGTTGTAAAAGCTGTTATTACAATAACGGAAATAAAGCTTAAACATATAGCTCCCGTTAATATTAGAAACGCTACTTTGCTTGACCCTAAAATAAATAAATATGCCATAGAAGCAGCAAATATAAATATTGCTATACTTATTAATGCCACGCTTTCCATAGGTTTACGGTCATATGTAATTTTCATAAAGAATTTTGTAGCTATGATAGTCGATATAAGGCTAGTCATATAAAGTATAAACAGGGTTTTTCCATTTAAAATTCCGCTAGCTATAAAATTCTCATTTAGGCTAAAAAATATAGTGTAAAGCAAAATATAATAAAACAGTAATGCCAGTGAAGCATTGCTACGCCCAATATAATATGATGAAATGAAAAATGATATTAGGGCTATGAAAATCAATGAAGCTATAGTGATTTTATGACTACCTAATAATGTATCTTTCATATATTTATTTTGCATGATCAATTCTGGAGCAATAATCAAGGGCATAGCGCCAGCACTTTCTACATATATAAGGAAAGTATTTTCACTGCCCGAAGCTATTCTTATTGGAATAGCCGCGCCGATAAAGGGCGATTTGGCTTTGACATTATCTGACTGAGGGTAAGATAGGCTTTGTTTCGTGGTATAATTCATAATATTGATTTTTTTGACTAAGCCAGAACGCCCATCTAGCGTATTTCCAAAATGCAAAATCCAATCATCTGTTTTTGATTTATTATATACCGTGAATAAAATCCATGCAGGATCATTGCTAATTCCTAAATTTATAACATTTGAATTTATTTTAGCTCCGCGCAAGTTACTACGATGGCGAGACATAATAGTATTGGGGCTTAATATTTTATCTTCATCAAACGTTACATAGCTATATGATGCAATTGAAAGTGATTGAACGGTATTATCTAATGTTATTACTTGTTTATTTTGTGCATATGCATTTTGAAGTATTAAGATATTGGCAAGCATAAACAAAGCCACAATCATAAATGATTTTGCTCCACACTTGCTTGTTCTTATCTTTAAATTTTGCTGCATAACCATTTGAATTTAATAGACCTTATTGTTCTATTGAGGAATTATAAGGCAAAACCATTAATGATTCATTACAAAAGTGACGTTGCTAATATTTTTATAGCCTCGGGATATGCTTTATGCTCTTGCTCTAACACCCTATCAGATAAAATGCTGGCAGTATCACCACCATATATGGGAACGCTTTTTTGCAAGATTATATCGCCGCTATCTAGCTCTGAGTTTACAAAATGCACAGTGCAGCCTGATTCTTTTCTGCCATCATTTATCGCGCGTTCATGGGTGTTAAGCCCCTTATAATCAGGCAATAATGATGGATGTATATTGATGATTCTGCCAGTCCATTGATCGGTAAATGACCCTGTCAAAATTCGCATAAATCCAGCTAGAACTATTAAATCAACATCATGTTTTTCAAGCCTTTTGCTAATTTCACTTTCAAAATCTTCGCGGGCTGTATATTTTTTGTGATTAACCATTTCTGTGGCTATGCCTGCATTTTGCGCAGATATTATGCCTTGCGCATCAGGATTATTTGATAAAACCACTGCTATTTCTGCTGGGAAATTTGGTGATTTGCACGCCTCCATTATTGAAAGCATGTTAGAGCCTCTGCCTGATATAAAAATAGCTAATTTTAGCTTTTTCAGTCCCATGATGCGCCAAGGTTATTAAGTTTAATTACTATATCAGAATTGCTTTGTTTTTCTATTTTGCCAATTGAAAATACATTTTCTCCATTATTTGCCAGCGACTCTTTCACATTTTTTGCATGTTTCGGATCGCAAATAACAACCATGCCAATTCCGCAATTAAGAGTTCGCGCAAGGTCAGAATTATCAAGGTTGCCGCGCTTTTTAAGCCATTTAAATATAGCGGGCAATTCCCAAGTTGCAACATCAATATCAGCGGTAAGACCAACGGGAAGCGCGCGCGGAATATTCTCCGTTAGACCGCCACCTGTTATATGCGCCATGCCTTTAATCGCTGGCGCGCCGCCTTCGGATTTTATTTCAAGCGCAGCAAGCAACGCCTTGACATATATACGCGTCGGAGCAAGCAATGCATCACCAAGTGTTTTTGCTGGGATAGTAGTTTGCTTATTCTCATCACCATCTTGCATTGCAATATCCATATCAAATGGCAGTGCGCTTTCATAATTAAGCTCGCTATTATTATTTATAATGCTGCGAACAAGGGAGTATCCGTTTGAGTGAACTCCATTTGAAGCAAGAGCCAAAATGACGTCGCCCTCTTTGATTTTATCACCAGTAATTAAAGACTTACGATCCACTGCGCCAACAGTAAAGCCTGCTAAATCATAATCACCACCAGCATAAAGCCCTGGCATTTCTGCAGTCTCGCCACCAATTAGTGCGCATCCTGCAATCTCGCAGCCTTTTGCAATTCCTTCTATAACCGATTTTGCGACCGTGTTTTCTAGCTTGCCCGTAGCAAAATAATCAAGGAAGAATAAAGGCTCTGCCCCTTGTACAACCAAATCATTAACGCACATAGCAACCGCATCAATTCCAATTGTATCATGCCTATCAGAATCAATGGCGATCTTAATTTTTGTGCCAACTCCATCGGTTGAGGATACAAGGATGGGGTCTTCATATCCTGCTGCTTTTGGATCAAATAACGCGCCAAAACCGCCGATACCGCTCATAACTCCGCTACGCACCGTTTTCTTAATTGCAGGCTTTATTTGCTCAACTAAATCTGCCGCCGCGTCAATATCTACGCCAGCTTGTTTATATGCACTTTCTTGTATTTGTTCTTTCATGTTGCTCTTATGCTCACATAGTTATAAAACTAATATATATATTCATCAATTTAAAGGGTTACCATGGGAATACCTCATCACGCTTTTAACTGCAAGTTTTTAATGATTTGCATCATTGTGATTTTATCGTCTTTATCAATCGCAAGCACGGCTAATGCTTATGACTCTTTGTTTATCGTAGAGGGCATAAAGGTTGATGTGACGGCCAAAAACTCTGTGATAGCGGGGGAGCGTGCGCTTGACCAAGCCCAAGCCCAAGCTTTTAAAGTGCTTACTAAGCGCATGGTAGAAGAAGCGCAAGTGCAAAATATGGCGTTGCCTGATTCTTTAACTATATCATCCCTTGTAAAAGATTATGAAATAACTAATGAGCAATTATCTGCGGTTAGATATGTAGCAACCTATACTTTTCGTTTCCAAGAAGACGCGGTTAGTAAATTTTTCGCTGTATCAGGGGTGGATTTCACAAATGAGAGCAGTAAAACTTTATTAGTTTTGCCAATATTGCAAAATGGCAGAAAAAGCATTTTATGGTCAGGGGGTAATGTCTGGATGCAGGCATGGTCTCGCTATAATATATCAAGCGGTCTTGTCCCTATCGAAGTTCCTATCGGTGATCTAATGGATATATCTGATATAAATGAAGATAATGCTTTAAGATATGAGCGCAGCAAGCTTGATCGCATTCTTGCTCGTTATGATGCAAAAGAGGCGGCAATTATGGTTGCTGTTCCCGATGCTAATTTGCAAAATGGTGGGGAGCTACGCATTAGTATTTATCGAACTGACCACGCGCGCGCGCAGCATGTTCGTGATATTATTATATCTTCTAAAAATAATGAAACTCTTGAGCAAATTTATGATCGCGGCGTTACCAAAGCATATCGCGCATTACAAAATGATTGGAAAAATAAAACATTATCGAGAGCATCTCAAAGCCAAATATTTCATGTTCGCGTTCCATTCAAGAATATAAGGCAATGGGTAAAAGTAAACCAAGTTATATCTAAGGCACATGGGGTTAGTGATATTTCGGTGCTATCCATTAGCAAAACAGAGGCTAATTTATCTTTTAAATTTGGCGGAGATGAGGCTCGTTTGCGTGATGTTTTCTCTCGCTCTAACCTATCCCTTGGCACTGGTCATGAAAATTCAGCATCTCAATCAGTTATATATGATGTGACATATAATAAAAAACGTGGCAGCAATGTTCACACATTTTAAGGGGATAATTTAAATGAGTGTTAAGCCATTAAAGCCAACAACCCATATGATTTTTTGGGGATGTGCAACTATATTATTTATACTAACAATTATCTTGTTTAAATCGGTTTTATTGCCATTTGTTTTGGGAATTGCCGTGGCATATTTGCTAAATCCTATTGTAAATAAGCTTGGGGATATAGGAATTGCGCGCGCGCCTGCTGCTATTATAATATTGGGCAGTTTCTTGCTTATTATCGCTGGGTTTATCGGGGTAGTTTCGCCTATTATTTATCGGGAGCTATCACAATTTTCCAATGATCTTCCAAATTATATTGAAAAATTCTGGGGAATTATGAGCCCAATAACCGCGCGTTTGGATCAATATATTGGCGGTGCGCAAGGCGAGAGTCTAGAATCTCTTTTAAAGCAAAATTCAAGTTCAGCCATAAGCGTTGCCAATTATGTTATGCAGAAATTTGCATCTGGCGGTCAGGCTGTTATGGATACTATATCGGTAATCATATTCATGCCAATCGTGGCATATTTCATGATGAAAGAATGGTTAAATGTAACAAAATGGGTGCAAGATTTAATGCCGCGCCATTCCAAGGAAGTTATCATGGGGCTATTAGAGCAAATTAACAAAAAGCTATCTGGCTTTGTTCGCGGGCAAATAACTGTTGCTGTATTTTTGGGCGTGGCATATGCAATTGCCCTTTCGATTGCTGGCTTGAAATACGGTATTTTGATTGGGTTACTGTCAGGGTTACTATCAGTTATCCCAATGTTTGGCTCTATCGTTGGGCTGCTGGTTAGCATTACTGTGGCATGGTTTCAGGCGGGTGATATTGTGTTTGTTGGGATAATTGCAGCTATCTTTATTGCCGGACAACTTATAGAGGGTAATTTTCTTACTCCTAAATTGGTTGGAGATAGCGTAGGGCTGCACCCACTTTGGGTATTTTTCTCTCTGCTTGCTGGCGGCGCATTGCTTGGTATATTGGGGATGTTTTTGGCTGTGCCTATTGCCGCGGTTATTGGCGTTTTGATTGCTTTCGGGCTTAAGAAATACAAGGAAAGCGCTTATTACAAAGATATTGATGTAAAAGAAAAACCAAAGAAAATCAAAAATGGCAAATAAAGTGCAGCAAATCCCGCTAGACTTAGGCTCTCGCCATGCATTTGGGCGCTCTGATTTCCATATAGGGGCTAGCAATCGTGACGCGGTTGGTTGGATTGACCGTTGGCCTAACTGGTGCGCCCCTGCATTGGTATTGCAAGGCGCGGCGGCAAGCGGTAAAAGTCATTTAGCAGCCGTATGGCAGGATAAAACAAATGCAGCTATCATAAAGCCTGAAATGCTTACCCATAAGTCAGCGCAAGAATTATTTAATATGGGTGATAATTTGGTAATTGATGGTCTTGACCCGTGGCTTGGCGATAAACTGGCGGAAACCACATTATTTCATCTTTATAATATGCTTAAAGAAGAGCAAAAAACCGTGATGATTACTATGCGCATGACCATGTCACGCTCGAATTTTGCCCTAGAAGACCTTGCTTCACGCCTTCGCGCCGCGCCAAGTGTTACAATACATGCGCCTGATGATATGCTGCTTGCATCTGTTATAATCAAACTGTTTAGCGATAGGCAGCTTAGTGTTAGCAATGATATAATTTCATATCTGCTCCCAAGGATGGAACGCTCATTCGCCGCCGCCAAAGAGGTGGTAGAAAATGCAGATCACATGGCTTTATCTGAAAAACGCAGCATATCAGTCCCCCTAATGCGCAAAGTACTAGCCGCCATGCAAGAAGAGTAACTTGTTTTTTAGATGTAACAATTTTATAAGCTTGCAATGCCGATAAGGAATTACTAACCCACTTATAGTCTAGTCGCCGATTTAAAAAAGTTTGTCCGTTTTTACAGCTAGACCTATTAAAAATGCGGTTCTGTCGCAAGAATATGCTTAGGTTAAGAAAAAGCTATATTTACTATGTCTTATGCAGCAAAAAGACGGAACTGCTCTGCATTGGTTAATTCGTTATCATTGCTTTTTATAGCTCAAGCTATAAGATTAAGTACCAATGAACACATTGGATAATTACAATTAGCAAGTTTTACTACAAATTTTGCAACAGAACCTCACCGCTGCGCTCACCGCTACCGCTAGTATCATCGCTATCTGATGAGCTATCATCCGTTTTATTTTTTGTTACAATATCGTTATTCTTATCGTATTTATCGTCATTTTTTGCACTTACTAAATCGAGCATATCACCTAATGCAGTTAAAGGACTAGATTGGGTTTTATTAGGGTCAAACTTACCTTCTTTAAAATTTTGCCTATCTTCAACAAGGTTATTTTGGATCTCAAGAATTTCCTGCGTAGAGTTTGCCTCTTGTATTAAGGCTTCTTTCTTCTTCACATGTTTTTTGAACTTAACAAGTTTCTTACGTTTGGCACTTGCCGCTTTCATTGCTGCGGCTTCTATTTCAGTGCTGGCTTTTTCCTCTATTCTTTCATCAATGATCGCGATTTCATCGGTAATTCCTTGTTTAATTTCAACGACTTGCTTTATCGCGAAATCAAATATAATATTAAAGCTACGCTCCATTTCTATTGCAATTTCATTCATATCATCCCAAAATTGCTTAAGACGGCGTTTTTTCTTTTTATCACCAGATAATATGCCCTCCATAGCCATAGAGGAATGCTCACCATGCACAAGATGTTGCAGGCTTAAACCTGTTTGATAGCCTTTTAGCTCAAGTGCTAATTGAACAATATTGCGAAGCGATTCCCGAAGGTTATCCAGTCCAATTGATTGTGGTTTTTCTAGAAAATCCAAAAGCTCGCGAAGGGAGGCTGTTTGCGGATCATCTTCTGCGCTTTTATCGAATATTGCTAGGCTGTTCATTTATCCGCTTTCTATTTTTTATATTAATTATCAAAACCTAAAGTATTTACTTTTATTTGTCAAAAATAGAGCTATTATTAATCTGATGTCTTATATTACCAATATTATTTTATGTATCTTGTTTGTTTGTGTTGGCTTTGCGCCCCCATCAAGAGCCGCGCTTAATAATCCTACAAAAGAAGCAGGAATAGTCGCACATAAAGCATTATACGACATCAGTCTTTCTTCAAAAAAAAGCAATTCTAATATTTCTAATATTAGTGGCAAAATGTTTTACGAGTTTAAATCCTCTTGCGATGCATGGATATCTAATAATCGCTTTGATATGCTTTATGAATATCCGCAAGGGCATGCTGTCCGGATGACTAGCGATCTTTCAATGCATGAGTCTTTTGATGGCAAAGAGTTTAATTTTACCGTGCAGCGCAAGCGCGATGGCGATTTGTTTGAAGAAATAAGAGGCAGCGCAAGCCCTATAGCCGCTAAATACTCTAAGCCTAAGGGCTTGATATTCGAATTACCACAAGGAACATTATTTCCCATGGCTCATACTTTGTCAGTATTAAAGAAAATTAAAGGCGGCGAAAAATTCTATAATGCAACTATATTTGATGGTAGTGATGCAGAGGGCGCTGTTGATATTAATAGCCTAATAATATCTGAAGCTGCACCCCTTAGTGTTAAATCAGATGATGTAGAACAAGCTCTTATAGATTCTAAAGCATGGAATATCCGACTTGCTTTCTTTCCATTAAATGATTTCGAGGCAACATCTGATTATGAAATGTCCATAATATTCCATGAAAATGGAGTTATCAGCAATATGGGCGTAGATTACGGCGATTTTTCTGTAACGCATAAATTAATTGCTTTAAAGCCATTGGATGATGGCTGCTTAAATGATATAAATGAATAAATTATAATATAGAAAAATTTTAACTATTTAGAAACTACTAATGATTAGGATATATATAAATTACTCGCGTAAGTTATAATCACATAACCTTCTGGAATAATAGATAAAATTATGAATAAAAAAGTTCTAATAGTCGAAGATAATGAGCTTAACATGAAGCTGTTTCATGACCTTTTAGAGGCACATAATATTGATACCGTGCAAACTAGCGATGGCAGGCTTGCATTCGATATGGCTAAGGAACATAAGCCTGACCTTATTATCATGGATATTCAGCTTCCCGAAATTTCAGGGCTTGAGATCACAAAGACACTTAAACAAGATAATGTGCTTAAATCCATCCCTGTTATCGCTGTAACCGCTTTTGCGATGAAAGGTGATGAGCAAAAAATCCGCGAGGGCGGTTGTGAAGACTATATATCAAAACCCATTTCTGTTACTCGTTTTATAGAGGTCGTGAAAAAGCATCTTTATGGTGCTTGTGAAAATCCAGACCAAGGGGAGCTGTAAAATGTCTGCACGCGTTTTAGTTGTTGATGATATATTGCCTAATGTAAAATTGCTTGAGGCAAAGCTTTCATGTGAATATTACGAAGTTATAACCGCAACTAGCGGCATAGAAGCATTAGAAAAAGTTGAAAATGAGAACCCCGATATTGTGCTTCTTGATATTATGATGCCGGGTATGGATGGGTTTGAGGTTTGCGAGCGCATAAAGGCCAATCCTGAAAAATCACATATTCCAGTGGTTATGGTAACGGCTTTAACCGATATTCAAGATAAAGTGCGCGGGCTTGAGGCTGGCGCGGATGACTTCCTTAGCAAGCCAATTAATGATATAGCGCTTATGGCGCGTGTTCGCTCGCTTGCTCGCCTTAAAATGGCAATGGATGAGTGGAAGCTGCGCGAAAATTCCGCAAATCAATTCGGCGTGGTTAGCGAGCAAAGCAACCTAATGAAAGAGCCTATAGAAGGCGCAAGAATCCTATTAATTGAAGATAAAGACTTTGAAAGAGATAAAATATCAAATGCATTATCTACAGATCTTAATATTGTTATAGATGTTGATAATGGTCTAAAAGCAATGGAGCTAGTGGCCTCTCAAGAATTTGATATCATAGTGGTTAGTCTTAATTTAAAAAATGAAGATGGTCTAAGGCTCTGCTCTCATTTGCGCTCTAATGAACGTACGCGCTCACTTCCCATCGTTATGATTGCAGGTGAGGAAGATATGCCTCGCGTGGCGCATGGTCTTGAAATTGGCGCTCATGATTATATTTTGCGCCCATTAGAAAAAAATGAGCTGCGCGCCCGCGTGCGCACTCAAGTTCGCCGTAAACGCTTCCAAGATCGCCTGCGTTCTACCTATGAAATCAGCCTATCTATGGCTCTTACGGATAGCTTAACGGGGCTATATAATCGCCGTTACTTAGAAGTTCATCTTGAAAAACTTATAGAAAATAATGCAAAAAGCAATAAAGCCCTTGGCGTTATTATGATGGATATAGATAACTTTAAAGCTGTTAATGACACGCATGGTCATAATGTTGGTGATGAGATATTAAAAACCTTTGCGGATCGTATAAAAGATAACTTACGTAGTTTTGATTTGGTGGCGCGGCTTGGCGGTGAAGAGTTTGTAGCTATCCTTCCTGATGTATCGCCAGAGCGAGCATATCTTGTCGCCGAGCGTTTGCGCAAATCTATTGCAGATACCCCTATTGCATGTAAAGTCGAAGGCGGAGCTTTGCAAATAACAACATCCGTTGGGGGAGCTATTATTAATAATGGCGGGCATTCTATCCCTACAATATTAGAGCGCGCGGATAAATGCCTTTATGAAGCCAAACACGCAGGGCGTAATTGCACTGTATTTGAAAATAAGGGCAAGCTTAATCCTGATGACTATATAGAGGAAAAACGCAATTTTTATGATGTTCCTGATGCAACAGACTAAAATATTGACCTATCATGTGATAGGCACGCAATAAAAAACGCCCCTTTGCTGGGCGTTTTTTATTGCTGATATAAAGAGAAATAATTATTTCTTGGAAGGAGGCATTTTCTTTTCAACGAACATTACATGTGCGCCTCTATTACCTGTCTCAGGATGCGTAGCCCAAGGATCATATTTTTTCTTTTTTATCTTATATTCCGCGCGCGTTGAGCGCTTAGTATAATAACGAAAGCCTGTACCAGCTTCGCTTTCTAATCTTACCTTTATATGTGACGCTTTAGCCATATCATTAACTCCTATAATTCCGTAGAGACGCTTTATGAAGGTTTTTAAAAGGCATGTCAAGCATATTAGCGTTTTTTTCGCGCGGCATTTTGTCTTGCGCGCTTGCTTTTATATGAATTTCCCCCGCCACGATCATGATTGCGAGAGCTAATTCTAGGCGGCTTCATGCCTTCTATATCTGCGCCTTTTTGCCCTGCGGCAAGTGCAAATACGCATGATCCTGTAATGCCGTCAGCTTCTTTTATTACAATGCGAATTGCCGCGCCAAGGCGGAATATTTGTTTGGTTTTACGCCCGATAAGCGCGTGCGCTTTTTCATCATGGATATAGTAATCATCACCCAAAGACCGTATAGGTATAAGCCCGTCCGCTCCACTTTCTGCGAGTGTAACGAATAAACCAAAGCGCGTAACGCCGTTAATTTTACCCTCAAATTCTGCGCCTATATGATCGGATAAATAACTTGCAGTAAATCTATCCGTAGCAGATCGCTCTGCGCCCATGGATGTGCGCTCGGTCTCTGAGATATGTTGCGCTATCTCATTAATGCGGGCTATTTCATGATCTGACATCCCGCCACTGCCAAGCCCAAAAGCTCCTATTAAAGCGCGATGAACCAGTAAATCGGCATAACGGCGTATTGGCGAGGTGAAATGCGCGTATTTCTCTAATGCTAGCCCGAAATGCCCGATATTATCGGTGGAATATATTGCTTGGCTTTGCGTGCGTAGTACCATTTGTGATATTAAATGGCTGTATGAATGTTTGGATGCAGCTTGCAGCAAGTAATTGATTTGCTTTGGCTTTATGGATTGTCCCTTAGGCAGTGATAGCCCAAAGCTTTCGATAAATTCGCGCGCGCTCTCTAATTTATCATAGCTAGGCTTGTCATGAACGCGATAGACGCATGGGAAGTTCTTATTGCCCTCTAATGCGCTTGCCGCTGCGACATTGGCAAGAATCATAAATTCCTCGATCAGCTTATGCGCATCAAGGCGCGTGCGTGTGGTAACGCCTGTCATCTGCCCCTTATCATTAATAATGATTTGACGCTCTGGCAGGTCTAAATCTAATGCTCCGCGCCCTCGCCGAGCTTTATCAAGCACGCCGTAAACCTCATATAGTGGGTTAATCACGCCGTCCATAAGATGAGCGGTGGCATTATCGCCATTACCATCTTTTGCGGCTTGCACCTGCTCATAGGTTAGCCTTGCATGGGATTTTATAAGCGCTCTAGTAAATTTATATTTGGTAAGCTTACCGCTTGCGTTTATATACATATGAACGGCGAGCGAGGCTCTAGTCTCATTAGGGCGCAGCGAGCATAAATCATTGGACAAGCCCTCGGGCAGCATAGGCACAACTCTATCAGGGAAATATGTCGAGTTACCGCGCTTTTGGGCTTCATCATCAAGATTGCTACCCGCCTTCACATAGTGAGCAACATCGGCAATAGCAACGATTAAGTGATAACCCCCATCATCAATTTTTTGCGCAAATACCGCGTCATCAAAATCTCGCGCGTCCGCGCCGTCAATGGTAACAAGAGGGATTTTGCGTAAATCTTCGCGCCCCTTAATGCTTGGCACTTCTAGACCTTGTGCCTCTCTTGCAACATTTTCGGGGAATGTGTCGGATAGTCCCGCCTCATGCAGCGAGATCATGCTTATGGCTTTGGGGTCGCCTTGCTGCCCCAGAATTTCATCTATTCTTACTTGTTTGCGGTTAAGCCCGCGCGAGGGTAAAAGCTCTGCAATGACAAGATCACCATCTTTTGCGCCGTTAATATCCTTCATAGCGATATCAAAATCATGCTTGGCGCGTTTATTGGTGGGGCTAAGGATTGCTCCGTTTTTCTGCATTTTGATAATGCCAAGAACGCTGCCCCCCTCATAGCGCGAGCCTTCGTCAATAAGGCGGATAATGCGCGCTTCGTAGACATCATCACTGCTGCGCGTTAGGCGGCATAAAGCGCGGCTCTTCTCGCGGATATTCTTGAAATTCTTTTTATCGGGCATAATTTCAATGCGCGGGGGCGAGCCTTTAAGCTCCTCATCCCATTCAAGCGGATGCGCAAATACATCGCCGTCCAGATCAATTTCATAAATTTCTAGCACAGCAACGGGCGGCAATCCGTCAGGAGCGCTATATACACCGCCAGCTTGCTTGGTTATTTCTCCGCCCTTTTCAAGGGATTTTAAGATTTGCTTAAGCGCAACCCTGTTCTCCCCGCCTTTAATATTAAAAGCGCGGGCAACTTGCCGCTTTGTAACGGGCGTTGGTGATGATTTTATGAAGTCGAATATCGCTTCTTTGTTTAAATAGCTCATATAACTTGCTTTTTAAACCTTATTGCTGCAATAGTAAACGAAATAATGATATTACATAATTTTATCGGAGAGTATGTTAAATGTTAAAACAATCATTTTTTGAATTAAATTGTCATGGCGGCTTTCCTGTGGGGTAATTGATACGTCATACTGTAATATAACATGTACTATTTAAAACCTAAAGCACCATATATTTGCTATAAGCTAGGTATAAAAATTAAAAGCCACAGCTGATGAGACAAATGAAGCTTTTAACAATGGTTAATAATACGTGCTACCCAACAATTTCATCATCATTAAAGAAATAGGCAATCTCAATTGCCGCATTCTCAAGTGAATCAGACCCATGAACAGAGTTTTCACCAATATTAAGTGCGTATTCCTTACGAATAGTGCCTGCATCGGCCTCTTCTGGATTTGTTGCACCCATAATTTCACGATTTTTAAGAAGAGCACTTTCCCCCTCTAACACTTGTACAACAACAGGATCTGATGACATGAACTCTGTTAGTTCGGCAAAAAATGGTCGCTCACTATGAACAGCGTAAAAACCTTGTGCTTTTTCCAAGCTCATATGAATGCGTTTTTGCGCAATAATGCGTAGACCGGCCTCTTCAAATTTAGCATTAATAACACCAGTTAAGTTGCGACGTGTTGCATCTGGTTTAATAATTGAAAACGTACGTTCTATTGCCATGGTATAAATCCTTAACTTACCCTTAAATTTGATTAGTGCCTCTATATATAGAGCTTAACGGCATGATGCAAGAGCAAATATTATTGGAAAATTAAGAAAAATTCTAGACTAGAAAAATAATCTACGGTAAAATCTGGGCTATATTTGGGTAAGGGCAATAAGATATACCCATGTTTTTTAAGCATTTTACCAATGATATTTTTTCTATGTACAAGAGCATTATCCATCACAATAATGCTAGGACTCATAATTAGCTAACAGTTCCTAGGATAGAACAATCTTTTGGTGCAATGAAAAAACGACGGAAAGGAATGGATATTGATACAACTATTGAGGAATTAATAATGCCTTATTCTTAATTCAAGCTGCTATATATGTCGTCTGTGTATTTAAGTCCATATCAACTAAGCTCCAACATACGGTCAACCGCGAGTTTGGCGCGGCGTGATATTTCAGGGTCAATGATAATTTCAGGCTCTTCACTTTGCAGGGCTTTTAATATTTTAGGCAAGGTAATACGCTTCATGTAAGGGCACATCTGACATGTGCCTATCATCTCAACATTTGGATTATTTGCAGCGATATTATCGCTCATAGAGCATTCAGTCATAAGCATTGCACGCTTTGGCTGCTGCGTCTTAATATAATTATCCATCTGCGCCGTAGAGCCTGCAAAATCCGCCTCCGCCATGACATTTGGCGGGCATTCAGGGTGAGCAAGAACCACAATATCATCATAAGTTTTGCGCGCATCAATAATATCTTGCGGAGAAAAACGCTCATGAACAATGCAGCTTCCCTCCCAGATGATGATTTTAACGTCCGTTTGCGCCGCTATATTTTGCGCTAGATACATATCAGGAGTCATTATTACCGAGCCATGACCTTGCTCTCCCAAAGCATTAACAATTTTCAGAGCATTGGATGAAGTGCAACAAATATCGCTCTCGGCTTTTACCTCGGCGGATGTATTAACGTAAGTAACAATCGGAATATCAGGGTATTCTTCTTTAAGATCGCGGACATCTTGGGCGGTTATTGATTCGGCGAGTGAACATCCCGCTTCCATGTCAGGCATAAGGATTTTCTTCTCAGGGCATAGAATTTTAGAAGTTTCCGCCATGAAATGCACGCCGCATTGAACTATGATATCCGCAGTCGAGGTAGCAGCTTTTTGTGCAAGCAAAAGAGAATCACCAACAATATCACCAACGCCAAAGAATATATCGGGAGTCATATAGTTATGTGCCAATATAACCGCATTTTTCTCAAGCTTAAGGCGGTTGATCTCATAAATATAAGGCGCGATGCTTTCCCAATGCTCACGTGAATATTGCCTTGAAAGCTTGTCAAATATTGGATCGGTTGCCTTAGCAATCTCATCACTATACGCAATTGTTTGCGTGCTCATTCCTTTTTACCCCTTCACAGGCAATCAATAAAGAAGCTATATTTCATATTAGTAAGGGTTAGGTCAAGGCTATGAGCGATTTATTTGCAGAAAATAACATAAAAGATGTTGACGCGGTGCAACAAAACAGACCTATGGCTGATCTTTTGCGCCCATGTGATTTGGATAAAGTGGTGGGGCAAGAGCATTTGCTGGCAGGAAACGGAGCTTTGCGCCGTATGATTGAAGCGGGGGCGTTATCCTCGCTTATATTATGGGGGCCGCCTGGTTGCGGCAAAACAACTATTGCTCGAATCCTAGCAAGTCATAGCGATCTGCATTTTGAGCAGATATCAGCTATTTTCTCTGGCGTGTCTGATCTGCGTAAGTTATTTGAAGCTGCAAAAATAAGAAAAGGCAATGGAAAAGGCACTTTGCTATTTGTTGATGAGATTCACCGTTTTAACAAGTCTCAACAAGATGCATTCTTGCCAGTAATGGAAGATGGAACAATTACATTAATCGGTGCTACTACCGAAAACCCATCTTTTGAGCTTAATGCTGCCCTGCTTAGTCGCGCGCAAGTCTTTGTGCTAAGGCGCATAGATCATGAAGGTTTAGAGATTTTACTTAACCGCGCGGAGGAAAATCAAGGGCGCGAGCTTCCTTGTGATGATGATGCGCGCGAATTGCTGAAAAGCATGGCAGATGGTGATGGGCGTTACATATTATCCATGGCAGAGCAGATATTCGCACAAGTTAATGAGGGTATTTTAGACAGTGAAGCTTTGCTGCAAATGCTGCAACGCCGCGCAGCTTTATATGATAAAGCTAACGATGCACATTTCAACCTGATTAGCGCGTTTCACAAATCTTTGCGTGGGTCAGATGTTAATGGCGCGCTTTACTGGATGGCGCGAATGCTAGAGGCAGGCGAAAACCCTGAATATATCCTAAGGCGCATGACTTGCGTTGCAAGCGAGGATATATCAATGGCTGACCCGCAAGCATTACCACTAGTTATAGCAGCGTGGCAAGCTTATGAGCGTTTGGGTTTGCCCGAAGGGGAGCTAGCCATGGCGCAGGCCTGCGTATATCTTGCAACCGCGCCAAAATCTAATGCTAGTTATATGGCGTTAAAGGCGGCAAAGAAAGCTGCCAAGGAAACGGGGTCATTAATGCCGCCAAAACATGCTATGAACGCTCCGACAAAACTTATGAAGGCGCAAGGTTATAATTTGGGCTATCGCTATGACCATGACACACCCGAAGGATTTAGCGGGCAGAATTACTTTCCTGATGAGCTGCCACGCATTGAGTTTTATAAACCATCGCCTAGAGGCTTTGAACGTGATATACAAAAACGCCTCGATTACTGGGCAAAGCTTAGAAAGTGCAGCGAATAACTAATCCCATGATTGGCTTTAAGCCGCATCTGTAAGCTTCTTTGGTAAAGACACCTTAACACTTAAATCCTTAAGCAGCTTGGGATCAACCTCGGATGGGGCTTGCATCATCTGATCTTCATATTGACCGTTCATGACAAAAGCATAAACCTCACGCAAATTAGGTTCATCGGCAAGCAGCATTATAATGCGATCAACGCCAAATGCGAGACCTCCATGCGGGGGCGCACCGTATCGCATAGCATTAAGCATTCCGCCAAACTCGGCTTCTAGTACATCTTTGCTGTAACCTGCTATGCCAAACGCTTTTTCCATGATATCGGCTCTGTGATTACGGATTGCTCCAGAGGCTAGCTCAAAGCCGTTACATACGCAATCATATTGCCAAGCATAGATATCCGCAGGATCTTTATCTTCCAAGTCTGCCATTCCGCCTTGCGGCATTGAAAATGGATTATGGGAGAAGTCAATTTTTTGCTGGTTTTCATCAAATTCATACATTGGGAAATCTATAATCCAGCATAATTTATAGACATCTTCCTCGCGGTTGCCCATGGCATCACATATTGCATCGCGGGCAAGCCCAGCAAATTTAGCTGCAGGAAGCTCTTGATTGCAGATAAAAAACACAGCGTCACCATCTTCTAATCCTGCAGCTTTTTTAAGCGCTGCTTGCGCCGCTTCAGGAATGAATTTAGCAATGGGGCCTTTTCCAACGCCATCAGCAAATAGGATATAGCCAAGCCCGAATGCGCCTTCACTTTGCGCCCATGAATTTAGCTTATCAAAAAAGCTGCGCGGCTTATCAGATACTTTAGGAGCGCGGATGGCCCGCACAACTCCGCCTTTATCAATAATACCTTTAAATGCTTTAAACTCGACATCATCGCGGGCAAAAACTTCCGTTACATCGACAATTTCAAGAGGGTTGCGAAGGTCGGGTTTATCGCTCCCATATTTTAACATTGCCTCTTTATATGGAATAGATGGACACCATATAACCTCACGTTTTTTACCCGTAAAATCTGAGAATTTCTCGAATATGCCTTCTATGACGGGCTGAACCGTATCGAATACATCATCTTGGGTTACAAAGCTCATCTCAACGTCAAGCTGATAGAATTCGGCGAGGCGGTCTGCTCTGCCATCTTCATCACGAAAACATGGCGCGATTTGAAAATACTTATCAAACCCGCTCATCATGAGGAGCTGTTTAAATTGCTGTGGCGCTTGTGGAAGGGCGTAGAATTTCCCTGGGTGCAAGCGAGAAGGCACTAAATAATCACGCGCCCCTTCAGGAG
>Ga0256839_1000974_pt1 | contig 36057 bp, 28 predicted proteins | sample 354166metaG_FD_185968 | JGI IMG/M metagenome (GOLD analysis project Ga0256839, IMG submission 185968) | Hydrothermal vent microbial communities from Mid Atlantic Ridge, Atlantic Ocean - 354-166 | ecosystem: Environmental > Aquatic > Marine > Hydrothermal vents | place: Atlantic Ocean: Mid...
GTACTACCAGTTTCGACATATTACACGTCCTTACTTTCTGCATCGGCAGGTGGCAAGGATGACTTGACCCTTTAACCCATGCATGCAGGGCGGCAGGGAAGGGTTTCGGCAGGAACGATGTTTACAGCCGCCTCAAATATAGCATATTCCCGGACGCTCCAGCATCCTTCCTTCCGGCTTCGTTATGGAACGTCTTGCGTATATACTGTGCGCTCCTGGAATCATGCGATACGGCAGACGAACATGACGAACGAAAAGGCGACCGACCTCAAGACCTTTCAGGGCTTGATTCTGGCGCTGCAACAATACTGGTCGGCGCAGGGCTGCCTGCTGCTGCAACCCTATGACATGGAGATGGGGGCCGGAACCTTCCATCCCGCCACTTTCCTGCGCGCCATCGGGCCGGAGCCTTGGCGGGCCGCCTACGTGCAACCCTGCCGGCGTCCCACCGACGGACGCTATGGCGAGAACCCCAACCGCCTGCAGCACTATTATCAGTTCCAGGTGGTGATCAAGCCCTCGCCGCTGGACATACAGGAACTGTACCTGGGTTCGCTGAAGGCCCTGGGCTTCGACCCCCTGGTCCATGATATCCGCTTCGTGGAAGACAACTGGGAATCACCCACCCTGGGCGCCTGGGGGCTGGGCTGGGAAGTGTGGCTCAACGGCATGGAGGTGACCCAGTTCACCTATTTTCAGCAGGTGGGGGCCCTGGACTGCGCGCCCGTCACGGGAGAAATCACCTATGGCCTGGAGCGCATCGCCATGTACCTGCAGAGCGTGGAAAGCATCTTCGACCTGGTATGGCAGCAAGGCCCCGGCGGTCGCGTTACCTATGGCGACGTGTTTCATCAGAACGAAGTGGAGATGTCGGCCTATAATTTCGAACACGCCAAGGTGGAGGCCCTGTTCTCCGCCTTCGACACCTGCGAGGCGGAGAGCCGCAAGCTGATCGAGGCCAATCTGCCCCTGGCCGCCTATGAAATGGTGCTCAAGGCCTCCCATCATTTCAACCTGCTGGATGCCCGCCACGCCATCAGCGTCACTGAGCGGGCGCGCTATATCGGCCGCGTCAGGGCCTTGTCCCAGGCGGTGGCGGAGGCCTATTACCAGGGACGCGAGGCGCTGGGATTCCCCCTGTGCAATGAACGGGTGCCGTCAAGGGCGGGGGAGGCGTGATGGCGCGGCAGGATTTTCTTTTCGAACTGGGCACCGAGGAGCTGCCGCCCCGCGCGCTGGCGCGGCTCAGCGAGGACCTGACGCGAGGCGTCGTCGAGGGCCTGAAGAAACAGGACCTTGCCCACGGCGGGGTGAAGTCCTATGCCACGCCGCGCCGTCTGGCCGTGCTGGTGGAAAATCTGGACACGGTGAGGGCGGGGCAGGTCAATGAGCGGCGCGGCCCGGCCCTGAGCGCGGCATTCGGGGATGACGGCATACCCACGGCGGCGGCGCAGGGGTTTGCCCGTTCTTGCGGCGTGACGGTCGATGAACTGGAGACCCTGAAGAATGAACGGGGCGCCTGGCTGGTCTACCGTACCCGACAGGCAGATGTGCCGACGGCCACCCTGCTGCCCGCAATCATCGCCGCCGCCCTGGCGGCCCTGCCCATTCCCAAGCGCATGCGCTGGGGGAGCCTGACAGAGGCGTTCGTGCGTCCTGTGCACTGGGTGGTCATGCTGCACGGCGACCAAGTGGTGGAGGCCGGGATGTTCGGTGTGCGCGCGGGACGCGAGACGCGCGGCCATCGTTTCCATCACCCCGGGGCGTTGTACCTGCCCGGGCCCGCGGCCTATGCGCCGTTGCTGGAGTCCAGCGGGCGGGTGATGGCGGATTTCGCGGCGCGGCGCGAGGCGATTCGTGGCCAGGTGATGGCCGCGGCGGCGGAGGTGCAGGGCGAGGCCGTCATCGACGACAGTCTGCTGGACGAGGTGACGGGCATGGTGGAATGGCCGGTGGCCGTGGTGGGCAGTTTCGATGCGGCCTATCTGCGGGTGCCGGCCGAGGCCCTCGTCTCGGCCATGAAGGGGCATCAGAAATATTTTCATCTGGTGGACGAGGAAGGATGCCTGCTGCCCCGCTTCATCGCCATCAGCAATATCGAGAGCAGCGCCCCCGATCTGGTGCGGGAAGGCAATGAGCGCGTCATACGCCCGCGCCTGGCGGACGCCGCCTTCTTCTGGGAGCAGGACCGCAAGACGCCTTTGGCGCAGCGGCTGGAAGACCTCAAACACGTGGTCTTCCAGAAAAAACTGGGCACCCTGTGGCAGAAGACGCAACGTGTGACGGCGCTGGCCGGGGACATTGCCCGGCGACTGGACGGCAGTGCAGACTGGGCGGAGCGCGCGGCGCAATTGTCGCGCTGCGACCTGTTGACCGACATGGTGGGTGAATTTCCCGAACTGCAGGGCATCATGGGGCGCTATTATGCCGCCCATGACGGCGAGCCCGCCGAGGTGGCCCAGGCGCTGGACGAATTGTACATGCCGCGTTTCGCCGGCGACCGCCTGCCCGTTTCCGTGACCGGCCAGGCCCTGGCCATCGCGGACCGCCTCGATACCCTGGTGGGCATCTTCGGCATCGGCCTGACGCCGACGGGGGACAAGGATCCCTTTGCCCTGCGCCGCGCCGCCCTGGGATTGTTGCGCATTCTCATTGAGCAAAGACTGGATCTCGATCTTCTGTCGCTGCTGAAGGAGGCCGCGGCCTCCTATGGTGACGCGCCGCGTTTTGATCAAGCCCTGCCAGGGAATGTCTTCGACTTTATGATGGAACGCCTGCGCGCCTACTACCATGACAAGGGGATCGCCCCCGATGTCTTTACGGCCGTGCTGCAGCGTCGTCCCACCGTGCCGGTCGATTTCGACGACCGCATCCGGGCCGTGGAGACCTTCCGCGGCCTGCCCGAGGCGGAGAGCCTGGCCACCGCCCACAAGCGCATCTCGAATATTCTGCGCAAGGCCCCGGATACCGTACCCGGGGAGATCGATACCGGCCTGCTCCGCGAACCCGAGGAGAAGGCCCTGGCGTCCCGCATCGAGGCATTGTCCCGGGAGACGGCGCCATATCTGGCGCGCGGCGATTATACCTGCGTATTGACCACCCTGGCCGGGCTGCGCGAGCCCGTCGACGCCTTTTTCGATGAAGTGATGGTCATGTGCGAGGATGACGGGCTGCGCGGCAACCGCCTGGCGCTGCTCGCCAGTCTGCGGAAGATGTTCCTGCAAGTGGCCGACCTCTCCTGCCTGCAGGCCGTGCAAGGATCGTAATATTACCATGAACCTGGTTTTTCTGGGACGTGACGGGGTGATCAACGAGCTTGCCAATGGCCCGGTCCTGACGCCGGAGGCGTGGCGGCCCCTGCCCGGCAGCCTGCGCGCCATCGCCCGCCTCACCCATGCCCATTACCGTGTCGTGGTCGCCAGCAACCAGCCGGCCCTGGCCAGCGGCGAACTGGACGTGGGCACGCTGAACCGCATCCACGAAAAGATGCACCGCGAGGTGGCTGCGGAAGGGGGGCGTATCGAGGCCATCATCTATTGTCCTCATGGGCCGGGCGACGGATGCAATTGCCGCAAGCCTGCGCCGGGCATGTTCCGGGAGATCTGCCAGCGCTTGCACCTGGACCCCCACGGCATACCGGTGATCGGTGATTCACAGGCCGATATGGACGCGGCAGGGGCTATCGGCGCGCGCGCCATGCTGGTCAGGAGCGGCCGTGGCCGGGTGGTGGAGGCGCGCCTGGATGCCGGTCAGCCGGTGGAGGTCCATGACGACTTGGCTGCGGCCGTGGATGCCTTGTTGGAAAATTGAGTCTGGAACGATACTGAAATGCTGTTTGTAAGATCCTTGCTGTATCAGGTGGTCATCATCGTCTTCACCCTGTTTTTTGCCCCCTTGTGTCTGTTGACCTTCCCTTTTCCCTTCGAGACGCGCTACAACTTCATCCGCCGCTGGGCGCACTTCAATCTGTGGTGGCTGAAGAAGACTTGCGGCCTGGATTACCGGGTCAGCGGTGTAGAGAATATCCCCGCCACCAACGCCATCATATTCTGTAAACACCAGTCCGTGTGGGAGACCCTGGTACTGCAGGAAATCTTTCCTCCCCAGGTGTGGCTGCTCAAGCGGGAGCTGTTATGGGTGCCTTTCTTCGGCTGGGGCCTGGCCTTGCTGGAGCCCATCGCCATCGACCGCAAGTCGCGCCGCGAGGCCATGCGCCAGCTGCTGGAGCAGGGTAAAAAGCGCCTGGAGGACGGCCGCTGGGTGGTGATCTTTCCCGAGGGCACCCGCGTGGCGCCGGGGCAGAAGAAGGCCTATCAGAAGGGGGGCGCCATCCTGGCGGAGAAGACCGGCTATCCCGTGGTGCCGGTGGCCCACAATGCGGGGGAGTACTGGCCGCGGCGCAGCTTCATCAAGCGTCCGGGCACTATCCAGGTAGTCATTGGCCCGCCCATCGATACCCGGGGAAAGACCTATCAGGAGATCAACCGCGAGGCGGAGGCCTGGATCGAGGCCAGGCTGGCGGAGATCAGCACCTTGCCGTCGCCGGACCGTAGCGAGTGAGCGACACGCTCAGGAACCGAGCAGGTCAGCCCAGGTCATGCTCACGTCATCTGCGCCGTCGTTGATGTCAAGTAGGACATTGGTGCTGTTGAGGATGTCCAGGGTAACGCTGGAAGTGTCGCTGCTTATGATCCTGAGGCGGCCGCTGTCATAGGGACCGGGCGGCAGGTCGCCCAGGGTGGACCCAGAGAAACGGTTGAGCGCTTGGCGGGTGGCGATGGTCAGGGCGCTGGTGGAGCCGCCACTGCGGTTGATGCCGCCGTTGACATTGAGGGTCGTCGCCGAGGTGTTGATGTCGAAGTTGTAGTTCAGGGAGAACTGGTTCTGGACGGTCACCGTCTGCCCGTCCTGGTATGAGAGTCCCAGGGGCGATTCCACCTGGATCAGCCCCGAGCCGCTGGCGCTGGTATCCGCATTGGCGCTGAAGCGCATGGCGCCCGAATTGATGGTGATGGGGCGCACGCCGTCATCGATGCGCAGTCCCCCGGTAAAGGTGAACAGGGCTGATATGTCTCCGGGAACAACCCTGAATTCTGAGATTCTCAGGTTACCGTTGAGAGTGACGCCGTTGAGGACGCAGTCCGTGAATCTGGCATCGATAACGCTTTGGTCGACACTGAGGTTATCCACCATTCCCCCCGCGCAGGGTACCAACGGATTCCTGTGAATGCCCACCACCATGGATGTATCCAGCAGGGACAGGCTGTCCAGCTCAGCCATGTAGGCCAATTGCCTCAGGGCGAAACTGCTCAGGCTGAAGGTGTTTCTGGCAGGAGTGCTTTGCGAGGCCGTAACGATGCCTTCACCAATCCCTTGCCGTTCGCCCAGGTCATAGAAAATATCGATGACAGTGAGAACGGCGTTGGTGACTTCCGCGGCATTGCTGCGGTCGATGTTGGTGGCATTGCCCGCCACCCCGCTGCCGCCCGTGTTGTCGGAGGGGGGGTTGCTGCAGGTGCCGGGGGTGCCGGGAGTGGTGACGCATTCGTCGGGCGTGACGCCGCCGGTATTGATAGTGTTCTGCGTGGAACTCTGGGGCTGGGTTGCGCTGCTCCCCCCCCCGCATGCAGATAGGGCAAGCGCTGCAAGCACTACGATGAGAAAACGTGGGGATGCGATGTCTTTATTATATTTCATGTGGGATTGCCCCGTGCGGGATGCTGCATTGGAGTGAAGCAGCACGATTAAGAAGAATGGCGAAAATTATAACAATTTTTCATCGCAAAGACTAATGGGGTTTGTAGGGAACTACCGGAATTGTCACCAGGTGCTCAATAAAATGCAAATACAACAGTAGGTTGCAAGAATCAGACGGGAGGGGGTTGCGTATCAGAGGCGGTGAGCGTGTTGCTCAAATGGACATATGCTGCCAAAGTGAGCGTCTCGGGACGGGCGCCGGGATCGATGCCGGCCTGGATAATGAGCGCGGGATCCACCATGCCTTTCAGGGCGTTGCGCAGGGTCTTGCGCCGCAGTGAAAAGGCCTGGCGCACCAAGGCGTTGAATGCCTTTTCATCCTGCGCCCGCAGGGGCGGGGCGGCATGGGGCCTCAGGCGGACGAATGCGGACTCTACCTGGGGAGGCGGGCTGAAGGCCTGGGGGGGGATGTGGAACAGGTCTTCCACTGCGCAGCGGTACTGTATCATGACGCTCAGTCTGCCGTAGGCGCTGTCCCCGGGCTGCGCGGCCATGCGCTGCACCACCTCCTTTTGCAGCATGAAATGCATGTCGCTGATGAGGCCGGAATATGCCAGCAGGTGAAACATCAGGGGCGTGGAGATGTTGTAGGGCAGGTTGCCCACCAGGCGCAATGGCTGTCCCTCCTGCTTGAGCTGGCGGAGGTCGAATTTGAGGGCGTCGCCCTGGTGAATGAACAGCCCGTTCCATTGGCGCTGGAGTTTTTCCAGCACCGGGATGAGGTCGCGGTCCAGTTCGATGACATCCAGGCGGGCGCAGGCGCCGAGGAGACGGGTGGTCAGGGCGCCGCCGCCCGGCCCGATTTCGACGAGGTGCTGATCCTGGCGCGGTGACAGGCTGCGCAGAATATGCTCGATGACGGCGGGGTCAGCGAGAAAATGCTGACCGAAACGCTTGCGGGGGCGGTGTTGCGCCATGTTCAGATTGTCCGGCCGCCTTGCCTGTGGAGAATGTCGATGGCCATGTGGATGGCGCAGTCCATGCTGCCGGCGTCGATATTGCCCCGCCCCGCCAGTTCCAGGGCGGTGCCGTGATCCACGGAGGTGCGCAGGAAGGGCAGCCCCAGGGTGATGTTGACGGCCTTGCCGAAGCCCATGTGCTTCAGCACGGGCAGTCCCTGGTCGTGGTACATGGCGACGACGGCATCAGCGCGTGACAAATATTTTTCGATGAACAGGGTGTCGGCGGGCAGGGGGCCTTCGATATCCAGGCCCTCGCGAATCAGGGCCTGGATGACAGGGGTGATGATCTCCACTTCTTCGCGTCCCATGTGACCACCTTCGCCGGCATGGGGATTCAGGCCGCATACCAGCATGCGGGGCCGCGCGATGCCGAATTGGGTCTGCAGGGCCCCGTGCGTGATGCGCAGGGTTTCCTCCACGGTTTGTGGCGTGATGGCGTCGAAGACCTCCCGCAGGGGCAGGTGGGTGGTGACCAGGGCGACGCGCAGCCCCGGCGTTGCCAGCATCATGACCACCCGCGGGGTTCCGGCCAGCGCGGCAAGGAATTCCGTGTGGCCGGTGAAGGCGTGGCCGGACTGGTTGATGGCCTCCTTGTGGACCGGGCCGGTGACCAGGGCGGAGAAACCGCCCGAGCAGCAGCCGGCGGTGGCCCGGCGCAGGGTCTCCAGCACATAGGGTTCGTTGTCCAGGTTCAGTTTCCCGGCGCTCACCGCGCCAGGCGCCTCGACAGGGAGGGTCTTGAGTCGCCCGGGCCGCTGAGGTTCTGGCGCCGCCATTGTCAGCATTTCCAACTGCAGCGGCAGCCCCAGTTGCTGTGCGCGTTCCTGCAGAATGCGCGGGTCGCACACGGCCACCAGCTCAGCCCCATAGGACTGCTGGGCGATGGCGACGCACAGGTCCGGGCCGATGCCAGCCGGCTCTCCCGGCGTCAGGGCGATGCGGGGTACGGCGCTCAAGACAGCTGCGGGCGCTTCGGGTCAGAGACGCAATTCCACATAGGATTCGTCCCGCAGCTTGCGCAGCCAGTTGATGTTGGCCTCTTCCACCTTGCGCTGATAGATCTGTTCCCGCACCTTGTTTTTGGTGAACTCCTCGGTGACGTCGGTCTCCCGGCGTTCCACGACTTCGATGAGGTGCCAGCCGAACTGGGTTTTTACCGCCTCGCTGAGCTGACCGGGTTGCAGAGTCAGCATGGCCTGTTCGAATTCGGGCACCATCTTGCCCTTCTCCACCCAACCCAGGTCTCCTCCGTCGACGGCGCTGGCCTTGTCATCGGAGTAGGTCCTGGCGAGTTCCGCAAAATCCTCCCCGCCGGCGGCCCGCTCCCGGAGTTCCAGTATCAGCGCCCTGGCCTGCTCGTCGCTGGTCAGGTCGTTGGTGCGTATCAGGATGTGGCGGGCGCGCGTCTGGGTGACGATGCGGCGGTCCGTATTGCGGTGATCCATCAGTTTGATGATGTGGAAGCCGCTGGGACTGCGGATCAGATCGCTGATGTCTCCGGTCTTCATGTCCCGCACGACATCGGCAAAGATGGTCGGCAGTTCACCCGCCCTGCGCCACCCCAGATCGCCGCCGCTGAGAGCCTGCTGGCCGTCTGATACCGCCATGGCCTCCTGGACGAAATCCGTGCCCTGGCGCAGTTCATCCAGTATCTGCTGCGCCTTCTTTCGCGCTGCCTTGATTTGGCCCGGCGAGGCGCCCTCGGGCAGGGCGATGAGAATATGCCCGAGGCGGTATTCGTCATTGGCGTTGCCCTGGATTTTCTGGTTGGCGAGGAAGTTGTCCACTTCCTGGTCGCTGACGCTGATGCGGCTGTCCACCTGGCGCTGGCGCAGGCGGGTGATGATGATTTCCTCGCGCATGGTCTCGCGGAACCGGGCGAAGCTGAAACCATCCTCTTCGATCACCCCGCGAAACTGCCCCAGGGTCATGTTGTTCTGCTCGGCGATCCTGCGGATGGTCTGATTGAGCGTCTCGTCATCCACGCGGATTCCGTTGGCGGCGGCGAGCTGCAGCTGGATGCGGTTGATGATGATGCGTTCCAGCACCTGCTTCCTGAGCACGGGCAGAGGGGGCAGGGGTGCGCGCTGCTGGCGCATTTGCTGAGTGATGGTGTCGATGCGCTGCCGCAGTTCGCTGGCAGTGATCACATCGTCATTGACAACAGCTACTATCCTGTCGAGCTCCGTATAATCCTTGTTTTCAGCGGCGGCCTGGGCGGACAGCAGGCTTGGCAACAGGGCGAAGGTCAGAAATACCCGCAAGAGCGGACTCCATGAATTGGTGAGAGGGTTTATTGGCATGTTTTGTACGAGAAGGTCTTCTAAGGTGGTCAGGGACGAACTACTTTTCATAGCCTAGGATACCATTTTCCAGCATATCGTCCACGTCTTTGCCGATGCGTGTCAGTCCCTTGAATTCGAGTTGCAGGAAATAGGTCGTGTCATAGGAGTCGTCCGAGCGCAGGAAGCGTCTTGTCAAAAAGTGAAATTTCCAGCAGCAGTTTTGATACTCGAAACCGCCTAAAGTTTCCAGGTTCTTGCTGTCCAGGATGGAGCGCACCCAGCGCCCGATGACATGCCAGTGCGGGTTTAGGGGCCACAGCAGGGACATGTCGGTCTGTTGCAGAGTCTGGCTGCGGTAGCGGTAGGAGATATTGAACAGGCGCCGGTATCCGGGGTGGTAACGTATCCTGATATTACCCTTGTCCACCTGGTCCTTGTCCGTATCCCAGCGCAGATCAGCGGAACTGGTGATGCGGTCAGAGATGTTCAAACTGACCTCCGAGACGATGTCGGATACGGGGCGTGTTTCCACGGTGTTGTTTTTCAGGCTCACCTTGCGGTCATCGAAATAGAATATCTGCCCTGCCTTTATTTTCAGATGCTCCTCACCACGCTCGTTGAGCAGCCGCGAGGTAATAGCCGCAGTGACCTGGTTGGCGTCACCCACGCGGTCGGAGCTGGTAAAGCGGTTGTCGCGGAACAATTGGTTGAAGTTGAAATCCGGCTGGCCACTGTCGAAAACAGGGATCTCGCTTTGGTCGCGGTAGGGCACATAGAGATAGTAGAGGCGGGGCTCCAGGGTATTGATGAATTGTTTGCCGGCCACATCGTATGCCTTTTCCAGGAAAATGCCGCTATCGATACTGTACAGGGGGAGCTGGCGTTCCGGATTGTCGTCCTGGCCGGGAGCCTGGTCGCTCAAGGAGTAGATGGTATATTCGTACTTGACCGCGGGCTTGAAAAAGGCGGCGGTATTGCTGAGAGGGAAACTAACGCCGGGACGGATGTCGAAACGCCTGCCATTGACGCGCCCCTGGCGCTGGAAATTGACCAGTTCGGTCTTGAGCTGGAAATTCAGTTTGTTCTGTGTTTCCGGGCGGGTTGAGTCGAGGGTGATCTTGGGCAGTAACTGGTAGGGCCGGGAGCTGTCAGGGATGCTTTTGTCCACGGTCTGAAAATCCTGGAGACTGAGCGATGCCGCCCAGGCGTCGCCCCGATAGTTCAGGGCGGCGCGTTGTGACAGGTGGGTCTGGGAGGTTTTGCTGAGGTTTTTCCCGAAATCATTGAGGTAATCCGCATCGGAAATATAGTTGTATTCCACCAGGGTGCCTATGCGTGAGAAGGGATTCCCCTTGTGAATATAGCTGACCGAGCCGCGCTCCCTGTCGCCGAAGATGTTGTCACTGGGCAGATATTCCACATTCAGCTGGCCACTGTTGATGGCGGTCAGATAACGCAACTCGCCCATCATCATCAGGCCACGCTTGGAGTAATAGTTAGGCGTCAGGGTGGCGTCCAGGTTGGGGGCGATATTGAAATAGTATGGCAGGGCGATCTCCCTGCCGGATTTGCTGGAATTGCCGAAGGAAGGCGTCAGAAACCCCGATTTCCGGTCATCGGAGAGGGGAAAGGTGGCGTAAGGGAGATAGAAGAATGGCACCTTCTTGAAAGACAGCACGGCGTGGCGCGCCGTCCCTACCTGGGTGTCGTGGTTCAGGGTGATGTCGCTGGCCTTGATGCGCCAGGCCACGTCGTCGGGGTCACAGGTGGTATAGTTTGCCCGGCGTAATTTCGTCTGGCTGTCTCCATCGAAGGACAATCTGCGCGCCGAACCATGGGCGTGCCGCTTGGTGAGCTGGAAACGGGCATTGGCAATGGTGCCCGTGTTGTCGTTCAACTGCATGCGGGCGTTGTCCCCCTCGACGATCAGGTCCCGCATTTCATAGCGCATCTCTCCCGGCGCCACGGCCTGTTCGGTGGAGCGGAAATAGGTGATGTTGTCGGACATGAAACGCTTGTTGTCGCGTTCGAGCACGATATTGCCAAATAGCTCGTAGGTCTCATTTTGAAAGATGGTCCCCGAGTCGGCGGTGAACAGGGTCTTGCCCTGCGTATCCTTGATGACCGGGGAGGGCGTATGCTGAGTGCACAAGGCCCATTGCGAGGGGGGCGCCTGTCTGCCATGGAGCGGTGCGGAGAGAGACAACAGTATGAGAATCATCCAGGCGGTTGCGCGGTGCCCTGACCGTCTTGTCTTTGCTGTCATCAATTCTGCGGTTGGTATGGTTTTGTTGTTTGTATAGAATGAAGCGCGGATCTCCTAACCCGGGCAAAAGAGTGCATATTAACACGCTTTCCTACAAGTCTTTTCTTTTCCTTCTGTTAGTTGTTGTTTTTATTGTAATTTTTCTCGTGGTTACAGAGCCTGTCAAGGAGGCGCCAACACGGGAGATTCCACCCCTGCAAGTGGATGTGACAAGACTCCACAAGGAGGATCTCCTTCCCCGGCTGGAGTTGACAGGATATTTACAACCCGCGCGAAAAGCAAAGCTGCATTTCGAACTTTCCGGCCAGATTACCGGGCGGCTGGTGGAGGCCGGCCAGTCCGTCAGGGAAGAAACAGTCCTGTTGCGCTTGGCGGAGGGAGATTTTCTCGACAAGGTCAAGGAGGCTGAGGCCAGGTTGGCGCAGGAGAAGGCCGCCATCGAACGGGACCGTCAATTGCTGAGCTATGTGATCACCAACCGTGAATTACAGGAGGCCGAAGTCGCTCGCATGGAGAAACTGGGGCAGGCCTCCCTGGCGTCACAGTCGAAATATGGCGAGACCCTGCAGAATCTTCTGCGCCTGCAGGTGGAGGAGGAAAACCTGCGCTACAGCGTGGGGATCGCTGCGGCCCGTCTGCAGTTGCGCGAGTCGGCCCTGCGCCAGGCGCGGCGCAATGTGGCGCGCACCCGCTTGACAGCGCCCTTTGACGGTGTTGTCAATGCGGTCAATGCCGAGAAAGGGGATTATGTCACGCCGGGCCAGACCGTGGTGGAGATCGTGCAGGTCGACAGCATGGATCTCTATGTGGAAGTGAGCGGCAGGGTGGCGGCTACCCTGCGCAATGGTCAGAAGGTGCTCGTCGAGGCGGACGGCAAGTCGCGCGAGGGGCGCATCATCGCCCTTCAGCGCGCCCCGGATCCATCGACGTTCACCTTCGGGGTGCGTATCCGGGTGGCCGGCGCCGGCTTGTTGTCCGGCAGCCTGGCGCGCGCCCTTGTGATGCAGCCTCCCCTGCGCGATGTCCTGACGGTGCCGGTATCGGCCATAGCCAGGGAGGGCGATGCCGCCGCCGTTTTCGTAGTGCGCGATGGTGTGGTTTCCAGGGTGCCCGTGATACTGGGCAGGCGTGTGGAAGGACGGCAAGTGGTGAGCGGCGCGCTGGAGGAAGGCGCGCTGGTCGTCAGCCGCGACGTCGCCCTGCTGGAGAACGGTTTGCGTGTCATTGCCAGACAGGCGCCATGAGTGTCAGGCCAACCGCGCGCGCGGCGCCTGCCGGGGTGAGGGAGCTGTAAGCGTATGAAGCTGGTCGGTTTCTCCATCGACAACCCCCTCATCACCAACCTTTTCCTGGTGCTGGTGCTGGTGATCGGCGTGACTTCCTGGTATGCCATGCCCCAGGAGATGTTTCCAGTGGTGGAACTGGACAAGGTACGGGTGACCACGGTATTCGAGGGCGCCTCGCCCGAGGAGATGGAGCGCCAGGTGACCCTGCCCATCGAGGAGGAACTGGACGGCATGGCGGACATCGATGTCATCACCTCCACCAGCAGCGAGGGGCTTTCCAGCATTCTGGTGGAGTTCAAACATGGCGCCGATATCGATGAATTTCTGCTGGACGCCCGCACCGCCATCGACCGCCTGACGGATTTGCCGGAGGATGCGGAGCGCCCGGAGATCACCCGTCTCAAGACCCGCTTCCCCGTGCTCAATGTCGCCCTGTACGGCGACGTGGCTTTGCCGGCGTTGATGGATGTGGCCGACCAGCTCAAGCGCCGCCTGCTGGCCATCCCCGGCGTGGCCAGCGCCGGCACCGCCGGAGAGCGGGAGTGGGAACTGCAGGTGGTGGTCGACCCTCTTGAACTGGCGGCGCGCCGCGTGCCGCTCTCCCTCGTGACGCGGCAATTGCGGGATAACCTGCGCGATCTGCCCGGTGGTTCCATCGAGGCGGAGGAAGGGGATATCCTGCTGCGCGGCATCGGTCTGGCGCCTGATCCACAGACCATAGGCGGCATGGTGCTGCGCAGCAATCCCCGGGGCGGCAAGCTGTTGTTGCGGGAAGTGGCCGACGTTCACTTCCGCCTCGAGGAAGCGCGCACCCTGGCGCGCTTCAACGGCCAGCCCTCCGTCAATATCACCATCACCAAGACCCCCGACGCCTCCACCATCGATGTCTCCGAACGTGTGCGGCAACTGGTGGAAGAACTGCATGGAGAATACCCGCCGACCATCCATCTGGCGGTCTACAGCGATCTGTCGAAATATGTCAAGACCCGCCTGGAGACGGTGAAGTCCTCGGGACTGGTGGGCTTGGTGCTGGTCCTTTTGTCCCTGTACCTGTTTCTGAATTTCCGCGTGGCCGTGATCACGGCCCTGGGTATCCCGGTCTCCTTTCTGTTCGCCACCATCATGCTCAATTACCTGGGGTATACCATCAACATGGTGTCGCTGTTCGCCTTTCTGGTGGTGCTGGGGATGATCGTGGACGACGCCATCATCGTAACGGAGAATATCTATCGTCACATGGAGGGTGGGATGGATGCCGCCGCGGCGGCGCAACGCGGCGCGCGCGAGGTATTCTGGCCGGTGGTCGCCTCCACGGCGACCACCATCGCCGCCTTCATCCCCATGTTTTCCGTGGGCGGTACCATGGGCGCCTTCATCGCCGTGATTCCCGTCGTCGTCATCTTTGCCCTGACGGGCTCACTTCTCGAGGTCTTTGGCGTATTGCCATCCCATGCCTGTGAACTGTTGAAGGTCGATGGCGGCGGCAGGCAACGCAAGAGATTGGTGAACTGGGGGGCTTTGCTGGAGCGCTATGTCGTCATGATGCGCTGGTGCCTCCATAACCGCTATCTGGTGACCACCGCCATCGTGGGCGTGCTGGCCGTATTCCTCACCTTCGCCGCCACGCGCATGTCTTTCGAACTGTTCGGCGCGGTGGAGACGGGGCAGTTCTTCATCAATGTGGAGGCGCCCAATACCTACAGTCTCGAGGATTCCGCGCGCCTGGCCGCGCACATCGAGGCGCTCGTCATGGAGGAGATCGGTGACGAGGAACTGGACAGCCTGCTCACCAATGTGGGTGTGACCTTCGTGGATTTCACCACCATCAAGTTCGAGAGTAATTATATCCAGTTGATCGTGGACCTGGAGAAGCCCCGGCCCCATGGCTTCATCGAGCGCTGGATCACGCCCCTGGTCACTCTGCGCTTCAGCCGCGAGGGGACGCGTGAGCGGGACACCCTGAGCGTCATCAATGCCATACGTTCACGCCTGCAGTCCGAGCCCGGTATCCAGCGCCTGTCCATCCAGCGCACCCAGGGAGGGCCCGCCGGATCCGATGTGGAGGTCGGCATTCTGGGTGAGAATATCGATGTGTTGCGTGACTATGGACACCGCATCGTCAACTACCTGCGCCAGTTGCCCGGGGTCTATGATGTGCGCCAGGATCTCGAGCCGGGCAAGCTGGAATACCACTATTCACTCAATGAAAAGGGACGGCAACTGGGGTTGACGCAGAAAACCCTGGCCGAGGCCGTGCGCATCGGCTTCCAGGGACGCACGGTGGTCCATGTCACGCGCGCGGACCGCCGCGTGCCGGTGCGCGTCATCTATCCGGAGCCGCTGCGCAGCGAGGGAGGTGGACTGGAGAATCTGCAGATCGTGCTCTCTTCCGGCGATATCGTTTATCTCGGCGATGTCGCGGACATCGGCATGACCCGTGGCGCCAACGTGGTCAAGCGCCGCGACATGCAGCGCATGGCGACGGTGACGGCCGAGGTCGATGCGACCCAGGCGACGGCCATCGAGATATCCGATCAGGTGCAGCGGGAATTTGCTCCCCTGTTCGAGGGGCAGCCGGGTTATGAAATGATTTTTCTGGGGGAGAAACGCAAGGCGGGGAAATCCATCGCGGACATGCTGCGCGCCATGGTCATTGCCCTGGCCGTGATATTCTTCATCCTCGCCGCATTGTTCAAGTCCCTGCTCGATCCCCTGGTGGTCATGTTCGCCATCCCCTTCGGCGTCATCGGGGTGATATTCGGCCATTGGGCGCTGGGCTATCATCTGCAGTTCCTGTCCCTGGTGGGGTTCCTGGCCCTGGCGGGCATCGTGGTCAATGACTCCCTGATCCTGGTGGACTTCGCCAAGCGCCTGCGCGCGCAGGGGTGGGAGCGCATCGAGGCCATGGTGGAGGCCGGAAGGGTGCGGACGCGGCCCATATTGCTGACCAGCATCACGACCTTTCTGGGGGTGTCGCCCTTGATCTTCTTTTCCACGGGGCAGGCCGCCTTTCTCGCTCCCATGGCGGTCAGCCTGGGTTTTGGCCTGTTGTTTGCCACTGTTTTGATATTGGTGGGCATCCCATGCTTCTACCTCCTCGCCGATGACTTGCGCCGCGCGGCGGGAAAAATATTTCATGCACGGGAGCCGGCCCCATGAGTGAACATGGACGCATGGCGCAGCTGAGCGGCTGGTTGTCGGCGCAATTGGGCGACAAGCCCTTCGAGCTTGCGCCGGCTTCCGCGGATGCCAGTTTCCGGCGCTACTTCAGGGTGCGCTGTGGGGATGAGAGCCACATCGTCATGGACGCGCCGCCCGGCAAGGAAGACTGCCGGCCATTTGTTGCAGTGGCCCGGGCCTTCTCCCGTGTGGGCCTTAACGTGCCGGAGGTCCTCGCCGCCGACCTGGAGAACGGGTTTCTGTTGCTGAGCGATTTCGGTGACCGCCAGTACCTCCAGGTTCTGAATGCCGGCAATGTGGGGGGGCTCTATGACGATGCCCTGCAGTCCCTGCTCGTCTTGCAGGGCGCGGGGTCGGGTGGGGGCATCCTGCCGCCTTATGACGAGGCCCTGCTGCTGAAGGAAATGGATCTGTTTCGTGACTGGTACCTGGAGGGTTACCTCGGCATGAGCCTGGATGCTGGACAGGCCCGGTTGCTGGAGCGGTCCTTTTCCCTTTTGGCGGCATCGGCCCTGGAGCAGCCGCGGGTATGGGTGCACCGGGATTACCACTCACGCAACCTGATGCTGGTGGAGGGGCGTAACCCGGGCATTCTCGATTTTCAGGACGCGGTGTACGGCCCGCTCTGCTATGATCTCGTATCCCTGTTGCGGGATTGTTATATCGCCTGGCCGGCAGCGCAAGTGGATGCATGGGTGGAGGCATATTTTACCCGCGCCCGGACACAGGGAGGGCTGGAGGGCATCGATCTGGCGCAGTTCAGGCGCTGGTTCGACTGGATGGGCATGCAACGTCACTTCAAGGCCATCGGTATTTTCTCTCGCCTTTACCTGCGTGACGGCAAGCCGGGTTACCTGGGCGATATCCCCCGTACGATGAACTATGTGCTGGAAAGTGCGGCGAGGTACGGGGTCTTCAAGGCTTTGAAGGATTTTCTGGCAGACCTCCCACGGCGCTCGTGAGTTTTTCCTGTGGCTTACCTCCATTTCCTATATAATTCGTGATCGTTATGATCAGGATCTCTCTCAGCTTGTTCGCGTGTTTCTGCCTCTTATCGTTGGCGGGCAACGTCGCCGCGGCAGGCCCCGGTGGTTTTGCAGTACCCGTAGAGGTAAAGCAGGCGGAGGAACGCAGCCTGGCGCCTGTCATCTGGGTGGCTGGTGACGTCATCAGCCGCAACAATGCCAGGATCTCGGCGGAAACCTCCGGCACCCTCATCCGGGTGGCCGAGGTGGGTGACAAGATCGCCAGACACGGCATCGTGGCGCGCATCGATAATGATTTTCTGAAATTGCAGCTGGAGGAGGCCCGCGCCGGGGTGGTTCAGGTGGAATCGAAGCGGGGCTTCCTGGAGAAGGAAGTCAAGCGCCTGCGGCGCCTCGCCAAGAGCAACAATACCGCCCAGACCCTGCTCGACCAGACGGAGGCGGATCTCAGCGCCGCACAGGCCGATTACGTGTCGACCCTGGCGCGTGTGAAACAGATCGAGGACCGTATCCGGCGCAGTGAGGTGCGCGCGCCCTTCCCCGGCATCATCGTGCAGCGCTTCATGCAGCCGGGCGAGTGGGTCGACAGTGGCGACCAAGTGGTGCAATTGCTGGATACCGGGGCATTGGAGGTGCATGTCATGGCGCCCCTTTCCACCATGCCCTTCCTGCGCCGCGGGCTGGAGGTGCAATTGCAGGCCGGTGATGAACAGGCCCGGGGACGGATCCGCTCCTTTGTCGCCGCCGGGCACACGGCTTCTCACCTGGTGGACGTGCGCATCGACCTGCTTTCCGGCGACTGGCCGGTGGGCAAGACCCTGCGCGTGGCCCTGCCGGCCGCCGCCCCCCGCAAGGTGGTGGTCGTGCCGCGCGACGCCCTGGTGTTGCGCCGCAACGGGACCGCCGTATTCCGCGTGGGTGAAGAGAGCACCGCGCAGCGCATCAGGGTGAAGGCCGGCGCGGCCGAAGGCGATGTCATCGAAGTAAGGGGTGATATCGCCGTGGGCGATAAGGTCATCGTGCGGGGCAATGAGCGCTTGCGGCCGGGACAGAAGGTCAGGATCAAGCAGGAAGGAGAGCCTGCTCCGCAGGCGCGGGCCAAGAAGTGGTGGTGATCCAGCAGGCCCGGATGATCGGGAAGGGTCCCCGATGAATCTGACGCGCCTGTCCTTGAGCAATCCCGTGGCCGTCGTCGTGGCGGTGCTCCTGGCCGTGTTGTTCGGCGCCATCAGCCTGGGGCGCCTGCCGGTGCAGTTGACCCCCGAGGTGGAGGAGCCGGAGATCAGCATCACCACCAACTGGCGCTCGGCGGCGCCCGAGGAGGTGGAGGCGGAGATCATCGAGCCCCAGGAGGACGCCCTGCGCGGCCTGCCCGGCGCCATCCGCGTTTTGTCGCAGGCGCAGCGGGGAACGGGCAAGATCAGTATTTCCTTCGCCGTGGGGACGGATCTGCGCCGCGCCCTGCTGGAGGTCCTCAACCGCCTCAACCGGGTGCCGCGATATCCCCCCGATGCCGACGAGCCCGTCATCAGCGCCGTGGGCAGCAGCAGCCGGGCCATCGCCTGGTTCATTCTCAAGACCCTGCCCGGTAACGACCGCGACATCGCCACCTATCAGAATTTCATCGAGGAAGTGGTGCAGAACCGTTTCGAGCGGGTGCCGGGCGTCGCCATGTCCGAGGTGCGCGGCGGGCGCGAACAGGAGATCCGCATCACCTTCGATCCCTACAAGGCCGCCAGTCTCGGTGTCGAACTGCCCCGCGTGATCCAGTTGGCCGACAGCGAGGATGTCTCGGGCGGTTTCGCCGATGTGGGCAAGCGCCGCTATACCCTGCGTTTCACCGGCAGCTACGACATGGATGAACTCAAGGAGATGATTCTCGACTGGCGCGAGGGCAGCCCGGTGTTGTTGCGGGACGTGGCCGATGTGGAGGTTCTGCCCGTGGATCGCACGGGCTTCGTCATACAGAATGGCGAGCTCTCCATGGCCACCAATGCCCACCGCGAAACAGGCGTGAATGTACTGAATGTCATGGAGGGCCTGCGCGAGGCCGCCGACGAGCTGCGCGAGGGGCCGCTGAAGCGGGCCGGCCTGTCCTTCGAGCAGGTCTATGATGAGACGGTCTATATCAACCGTTCCATCGCCATGGTGCGTAACAACCTGGCTCTGGGCATATTGCTGGCCGTCGCCGTGCTGTGGTGGTTCTTCCGCCGCATGCGGGCCACCCTGATGGTGGCCCTGGCCATTCCCATCTGTATCTTCAGCAGTTTCATCCTGGTGGATGTGGCCGGGCGGACATTGAATGTCATCTCGCTGGCCGGGTTGGCCTTCGCCGTGGGCATGGTGCTGGATGCGGCCATCATCGTTTTGGAAAACATCGTGCGGCTCAGGGAAAACGGCGTGGCGCCACGGGAGGCGGCCCTGACCGGCGCCACCCAGGTGTGGGGCGCCCTGTTTGCCTCCACCGCCACCACCGTCGCCATTTTTCTGCCGGTCCTGTTTCTGCAGGACGAGTCCGGCCAGCTCTTTGCCGATCTGGCGCTGGCCATTGCGGCGGCCATCATTTTTTCCTTGATCGTCGCGATCACCGTGCTGCCCACGACGGCCATGAGCTGGCTGAGCCGGGTGGAGATGAAAGACCGCCACGGTCATTGGTGGCAGGCCATGACGCGCTGGATCATGCGTTTGACCGATACGCCCCTGCAGCGCAGCCTGTGGATCGGTTTTTTGGTCAGTGTCCCGGTGCTGCTGGTGGTTTTGCTCAGGCCGGATGCCGATTACCTGCCCGAGGGGAACCGCAACCTGGTCTTCGCTTTCATCAATCCGCCACCGGGGCAGAACATCAATACCCTGGAGAAGGAAATGGGCCAGGTGATCGCCGCCAAGATGCAACCCTATCTGGATGGTGAGCTGCAGCCCAAGGTGCTCAATTATTTTTTCGTGGCGGCGGCGCGGGGCATGTTCATGGGAGTGCGCACCGTGGATCCCAACAAGACCAGTGAATTGTTGCCCATCCTCAACGGGATCCTGCGCGACTTCCCCGATACCATCGGTTTCGCTTTTCGCGCCTCACTGTTTGGCGGCTTCGGTGAGGGGCGCAAGATCAATGTGGATATCCAGGGGCGCGACCTCGATGTCATCCTGCAGGCGGCGGTGACGGGGTTCATGGCGGCCAGGCAGGCGCTGCCCGGCGCCTCGGTGCGGCCTTTCCCGGGGCTCGATCTGGCGGAGCCTGAGCTGCAGTTGGCGCCCGATGAACGGCGCATCGCCGAGGCCGGTTGGGACCGCGCCACCATGGCGGGGGTGATCCGCGCCCTGGGTGACGGCCTCTACGTGGGGGACTACTTCGACGGCGAGCAGCGCCTGGACATCATTCTGCGCGCGGAAGAATGGAAGACCCCGGAAGATCTCATGGCCATACCGCTCGCCACGCCCGACGCCGGCATTCTGCCCCTGGGAGAGCTGGTGAATCTGGAACGCACCGCCGGACCCGAGGAACTGCGGCGCATCGACCGCCGCCGCACCGTGACCCTGCAGGTGGGGGCGCCCGAGGGCATGTCCCTGGAAGAAACCCTGGAGATCATCAAGGAGAAGGTGGCGCCCGCCATCCAGTCCATGCTGCCCGAGGACGGGGAGATCCGCTATACGGGGACGGCCGACAAGCTGGAAACCGCGCTGCGCAACATGGCGGGCACCTTTGCCCTGGCCATCACCATTCTGTATCTGCTCATCAGCGCCCTGTTCCGCTCTTTCCGTGACAGCCTGTTGGTGCTGCTGGTCATCCCTCTGGCCACCGTCGGCGGGGTCATTGCCCTGCAACTGGTGAATCTGTGGGCCCTGTATGTGGCGCCCCTGTTGGGCATGCTGCCTGCCATGCAGGCCATGGACCTGTTGACCATGATCGGTTTTGTCATCCTGCTGGGCCTGGTGGTCAACAACGCCATTCTGCTGGTGCACCAGACCCGCAGCGCGGAGCGCGAGGGCCTGGCGCGCAGTCAGGCCGTGGAGCAGGCCGTGCGCCTGCGCCTGCGTCCCATCCTGATGAGCACCCTGACCAGCATTTTCGGTATGCTCCCCCTGTTGCTCATGCCGGGCGCCGGCACGGAGTTGTACAAAGGCATGGCGGCGGTTATCGTCGGAGGCATGAGCGTCAGCACCATCTTCACCCTGCTGCTGTTGCCCAGCCTGTTGAGAATTGGCGAGGGCCGCGCGACGTCCATGCCGGCTATGTGACCGGCATCACATCTTTTCCGTGACATGGGGCATGGCCGATATACGCTTTCTAAACTAGAGTGTTACTTTGCCGATATATCTGTTTAGCCCCGGCGGGTGCAATGGTATTCGCCTGATCAGCTCATCAAGTCACGGTGATATAACGAGAACATGACGACACCAGCCACACATGCACAGGTAAGCCAGGCACAGGCTGGCGCGCCCTTGCTGAATATCAAGTCGCGCATCGAGCGTCTCGACAAACTGCCGCCCATGCCCGAGATGACGCAGAAGATCGTCCAGTTGAATGGCAACCCGGACGCCCATGTGAACGAACTGGTAAAGGTGGTGGAACTGGACCCCAGCCTGGCGGCGCAGATCATGCGCTACGCCACCTCGCCGTTTTTCAGCTATCGCGGCAAGGTCGATTCTCTCCATACGGCCATCACCCGCGTACTCGGGTACAATACCGTTTTGAATCTGGCCCTGGGCGCCACCGCCGCCAAGCCTTTCAGGATCCCCAGGAATGTTCCCCTGGGGCTGGATGCCTTCTGGCGTCAAGCCGTATTCAGCGCCGCCATCGCCCAGGCATTGAGCGCCGCCCTGCCCAGTGAGATACGCCCGCCGGCGGGCATGGCCTATCTGGCGGGTCTGCTGCACAACTTCGGCCATCTTCTGTTGGGGCATCTGTTCAAGAACGAATTCCTGATTCTCAACAAATTCATCTCCAGGGAGCCTGACAAGGCTGTCGAAGAAATCGAGCTGCAAGTGATCGGGACCGATCACGGCAGCATCGGCGCCTGGCTGATGAAGGCATGGCGCATGCCGGAAGAAGTGATCGTGGCGGCCAGAGAGCACCACAACGAGGACTATCGCGGGGAGCATGCGGTCTATTCCCTATTGATCCTGCTGACGGACCGCCTGCTCAATGCACATGATATCGGTGATGCCTCGAGCAGCCACCTGCCCCTGCCTGTTCTGGAATTCCTGGAGATAGGGGAATATCAGGCGGTGACCATTGCCACCCGTATCATGGATGATTGTGAAAACCTGCATGCCATGGCGCGCCAGTTTGCATCGTGAAAGGAGCGGTGTTGCCCCGTGGCCCGCATTTCTCACTGGTGGGAGTTGCGGACTGGGTCCAGCGCCTGCCTGAATACGGGGGCAAGCAGCGAGGCGCCATATTGAGAAAGGTGGTCTCCGTCAGAATACACGAGCTTTCCATCGATCAGTATGGGGCATTTTTGGTCGTCACAGAGCCTGGGTTTTACCTCTATGTAGTCCCAGTGGGCCGGCAGAATGGCCAGGGCATTGGATAGTTTCTGATCATAGCTGTCGATTTCGTCTATAAAAACGTATTGTGACTGCACCCCACCCCGCAGCCATGCCTGGCGAATAAAATGGTTGGCCACCGCCTTGCCGAACTGTGCCCCGATTTCCGGGATGTCTTCGATAATCGAGAGCCGGTAGCCGTCGAGTATGTCCAGTGTGCGTTTCAGTCCCCGGCGAAAAACGTCCTCATTCTCCAGCAGTGAACTGATGCGGGTTTCACTGTCCATGATGAGGAAGTTACTGTTGTCATAGCCTTGTCCAGTCAGGGGAATCCGCCAATAGCCGGCCAGCAAAACATGCTGGATCGATGGTGAATTCTTGATGAACTCCAGTACGGCATTGTTGAAGTGGAGGCATTTTTTATTGCGTTTGCGGTAAACGCCGGCCAGTGGCCGGCATCCTCCATTGGTCAGCGCATAACCTGAAATTCCGGCGTCCAGCGCGGCAAGATGCAGTGCATGGGCAAGGGCGTGGGCATGGGAGTCACCCCAGATAACGAATTGCGGCATGGCGTCCTGTTTTCCAAGGCGGCACAGTTGTCCTTTGTCGGCCTCCTCGGCTTGTCCATTTCCGGTAAAGCTGTTGCATTGTATCTGACTCACTGGCAGCTGATTGGCGTTAAGCCGGGCGGTCTCCATGATGTCAGCTGGAATGCGCCCCGCCAGTCCCTGGCCGTAAAGGATGAATGCCGCGCCGGCAGCAACGAAAACCCCGCATGTTCCCAGTTCGCCGAAGGTGCGGGTCCGCGGCAGACGTCTTGCGGACTTCCGGTAGCGGGATTCGATGAAGCGGTACGATATTACGGCGAGCACAAAGGATAGGACAAGGATGAAGGGCCTGCTTGAATCGGAGTCCCAAATCATCTTCGTATAGACCGTGACCGGCCAATGCCACAGATAGAAAGAATAGGAGATGAGGCCGGTGAACACTAACGCCTTGTGGCTCAGCAGCCTTGAGACCACGGTTTGCGCCTGCATGCCGGAATAGATAATGAGTGCCGCTCCCAGCACCGGATACACGGCATTGATACCGGGAAAGACATCGTTTTCCTGCAAGGTCAACATGGCGCCGACGATCAGCACAAGCCCCAGTAGGGCGGCCAGATCGGCGAGACGGCGATTCTTTATGGCTGGAAGCAGGCCCAGGCTCAGCAGGATGCCCGCCAGCAGTTCCCAGGCGCGCGCCGGGAGCATATAGAAACTGTATTTTGTGTACAGCTCCGCCAGCAGGATATTGGCGCCGAGCGAAAGCACAAACAGTGTGAGCAGGATCCAGCTCAGCGTCTGACGGCTGAATTTCCGGTACAGAAAAAACAGCAGCACCGGAAACAGGATATAGAATTGTTCCTCGACGCCCAGCGACCAGGTATGCAGCAATGGCTGGGTTGCAATGTCGAGCCCGAAATAGGTGCTTTCCGTATCCCAGAAATAAATGTTTGGCACGAAGGCCAGCGTTGCCAGGGCCGCCTGGGACAAGGATGTGTATTCGTCCGGCAGCAGAAAGAAATAGCCCACCGCCAGCGTTCCCATCAGGACCGCCAGCAATGCGGGAATGATTCGTCTCACCCGTCGCTCATAGAAGCGGGCGAAAGAGAATGTCCCGTTCGACATCTCGTTGAGGAGGATCGAGCTGATGAGGTAGCCGGAAATAACAAAGAAAACGTCGACACCGACAAAGCCGCCGGGCATCCATGAATAGCCGGCATGAAACAGCACCACGGGTATGACGGCGATTGCCCGCAGGCCGTCGATGTCGCTGCGGTATTTCACGCTGCAGCAGAATCAGGGGTGAGCCACCCGGGTGCGGCGGGTCCGCACGCCGGGTGGTGTGGAGGTGGTATGTGTCTTATGAAGCGCAGACCTGGGCATAGTCGGAATAACCGGGAAATTCACTGCCCTCGCTGCAGTAACGGCACTCGGGATTGCGCCGCGTCTTGAGCATGGTGAACTGGGTGGACAAGGCATCATAGTGCAGTTGCCGGCCCACCAGGGGCTCGCCGATGTCCAGCAGGATCTTGATGGTCTCGACGGCCTGCAGCAGTCCCAGCACGCCGGGCATGACGCCCAGAACGCCGGCCTCGGCGCAGGAAGGGGCCAGTTCAGGCGGGGGCGGCTCGGGGAACATACAGCGGTAACAGCCGCTGCCCTGCTTGTCGTAGGCGGGCCAGAATACGGTGATCTGTCCCTCGAAACGGTAGACGGCGGCATGGACATTGGGCCGGCCGAGTTTCACGCAGGCGTCGTTGATGAGATAGCGGGTGGTGATATTGTCGGTGCCATCGACGATGATGTCGTAATTTGAGAAGATCTCTTCCACGTTGCCGCTGTCAAGGTGGGTTTCGTAGCCGGTGACCTCAATGCCCGGGTTCAGCGCCTCCAGGGCAATTTTGGCCGATTCCACTTTGGCCATGCCGACCCTGGCCTCGGTGTGCAGGATCTGCCGCTGCAGGTTGCTGCGGTCGACTACATCGTGGTCCACCAGGCCCAGATTACCTACACCGGCCGCAGCCAGATAATAGGCCGCGGGTGAACCCAGGCCGCCCGCGCCGATGAGCAGCACACGGCTTTCCAGCAGTTTCAGCTGCCCTTCTTCCCCCACGTCGGAGATCATCAGGTGGCGTGCATAACGCTCGCGGTCTTCGCTGCTGAGAAAGGTGGGCACCTCGAAGGGGTGGCCTTCGTTTTTCCAGCGGCTGAATCCCCCGGCAATGGAGCGCACGTCCTGATAGCCCATGCGTTTCAGGGCCTCGGCGGCGAACAGGGAGCGCACGCCGCCGGCGCACATGACGCACAGTGTCTTGTCCAGCTCGGGCACGGCGTCCTCGACGCGCAGTTCCAGGAAGCTGCGCCCCAGGCGGTGGGCCCCGGCGGGGCTGCCCTGGGCGACTTCTTCATTGTCGCGCACATCGATGAGTGCGGCGCCACTCTTTTGCAGTTCCAGCGCTTCAGCGGGGGTGACTTCGGGGATGCTTGCGCGCAGTTCTGCCAGTCGACGGTCTTTGGCTTTCATTATCGATTAACCTCCAGCCGGATATATTGAGAAAATAAGGAGATGATGCGGATAGGCTCAGTCGGGGCTCTTTAATGTCTTTCATAGGGGATCCGTAAATCCCCCGCTTTCAGGCGGCATAGTTACCTTTACTCCCTCTCCCCTTGGAGGGGGTCGCAAAAGTCATTCGTAGGTTGGGCTTCGTTCCTCAGCCTTTATGCCCACTTTGGGTGCAACCTACAGAAAAACCGGCTTCGGCATAAAGCCGTTCAATCCTGTTTTCAGCCGTCACCCGAGTCATCGGCTTTAGCCGTTGGTTGTTTACGAGTATATCTGCCGCTCGGAGGCTTTTCATTATACCTGTAAACGGCCTTTCGGGGAATTCTTACCTGAACCCGCGGATTCAGGTCTTATTGCGCGCAAACGGGACAGGCGGGATCCCGGCGCAGCTTGAGTGTCTTGAAGCTCATGTCCGAGGCATTCAACAGCAACAATCTTCCCGCCAGGGTGCCGGGCAGGTTCAATAGAACCTTGATGGCCTCTGTGGCCATAATGGCGCCGATGATTCCGGCGACGGGGGCGAGAATGCCCTGGTCGCTGCATCCGCCCCGTTGATCTTCCTGATCATGGCGTGAGTAGAGGCACTCGAAGCAAGGGCTGTCGCCAGAATCATGACGAAACACGCTCGCCTGCCCTTCCATGCGGATGACGGCGCCCGATACCAGGGGCTTGCGCGCCTTGGCGCAGGCGGTATTGATGCGAAAGCGGGTGGGAAAATTGTCGCAGGCATCGATCACCAGGTCCACGTCCGCAAGGGTGGCGGGCAGGGCGTCATCATCGAGTTGCCCGTCGAGGGTGATGACATGGCAATGGGGGTTGAGTTCCCGCAGTGTAACTGCCGCCGAATCCGTTTTCTTGAGGCCGATGTCGCTGGTTCCATGAAGAATCTGGCGGTGGATGTTGCTGATGTCCACCCTGTCGAAGTCGTTGATGAGCAGTTGCCCCACGCCGCTGCCTGCAAGATACAGGGCGACGGGCGAGCCCAGCCCGCCGGCCCCGACGATCAGTACCCGGGCGCGGAGCAGCCTCTCCTGCCCGGCGACATCGATCTCCGGCAGCAGGATCTGGCGGCTGTAGCGATGGAGTTGCTCGTCATCCATGCAGGGGACTGTAACACCACAGGAAGTCCTGCGGCTCGCGGCGGTCGTCCGCCCAGCCTCCGAGGAGAAAGATATTGCGGTCGATGACGGCCACGCCCATGGCCGCCAGGGTGTGGGGCATGGGGGGGAGGATATGCCATTGTTTCCGGGCGATGTCATAGCAGGCGGCATGGTCGCTGATGCCGTCGCCACTGTAGCCGCCGAAGATGAACATATGTCCGTCAGTGAGGCAGGCGCCGGCGCCGGCAGCCGTCCAGGGCAGGGTGATTTCGCCCCGCGACCACTGTCCCGTGGCGGGGTCGAAGACTTCCGTATGGTCGAAATTATTGAATCCTTCGGGGGTGAAGGCCACGCCACCCATGGTGACGATTTTGTCATCGATGACCACCGCATCCAGGGCGAAGCGCGGCGTGGGCAGGGGGGCAACCTCTTCCCAACGGCCGGTGTCGAGATTGAGGCGTTCGCAAAATGCGAAGCCGGGATCCGTCTGCGGTCCCGCAACCACGGCATCGGGATGGTGGCCGCCCATGATGTAGATATGCTTGTCGAGCAGCACGCCGGCCGGATAGTCATGGGGCTGCAGCATATCGGGGCCGGTCTCCCAGGTGTCGCTTTGCGGATAATAGATTTCGGTCGTGGGCAGGAATTTGAAAGTACCGTCTGTCTGTTTAAAACCGCCCCCTATGATATAGATGGCGTCACCAACCGTCAGCGCAATCGCCCCTGAGCGCAAGGTGGGCATATCGGCGCCGCTGTTCCAGCTGTCGTTCTGCGGGTCATAGATGATGACGGAGTTGAGGCTCTTGAAATTGGGGCCGCCACCGCCGAATCCATATATCTTGCCGTTATAAGCGGCTGTGGGGCAGTGGGAGCGGGCCATCGCCAGGCGGGTCTTTTCCAGCCAGGCGCCGTTGTGTATGTTGCTTGTATTTTCCATAAAGTCTCTCTGGTCAATGTGGGGTTTGCAGGGGGGTCAGTATACACATCGTTTCAGAGTGTATGCTGAATTCGTTAAAAATTCAGTATGTTGGATAATGTTGTCGGCGCGTTTGAATTTTTAGTTTACGGCCATGGCCGTGGCGTGTAAATCACAAGTTCCTTATGGCGGCCCCGCGCATTTAAATGCCTCGGGAGATTCCGTAGCGAAGGCAACTATGTTAGAATATATCGGTCTTTGGTTCGGAAGCCAGATCAAAGGGGTAACTGGACCACGTTGAACAACAGCTATCTAATTCTACCTGAGGATTCGTGGGCGCAACAGCATGCGAGACAGTGGTTCCGAAGGAAACACCGACACGATCCGCACACAACGATACATTCATGATTTGACGTCATGAAGGCCGTCAAAACTACTCCAAAATGGATTTTACCCGCAAGCTCTTCCCCGGGAATGGGATGGCGCCTTGTTACAGCTTGTGCAGGTGGTGAACAGGGTAGCCGTGGCGAAAAACAACCATCGGGTTGTTAACAGAATGGTGAGGTTGGTCGCTAATACAGCTAAATAGTGGAATCCTACTGTCAGGAGATAAAACATGCTCAATAAATCGCTGGACTTGGACAAGGCATATGGGACAACGGCGGAGAGCGCCAATAACCGGCATCCCAACCCCTTGCCTCCCCTGCAGGACCGCCATGGAAGAACATTTGACTATGTGCGCATCGCCGTTATCGAGCAGTGCAATCTGCGTTGCACCTACTGCATGCCCGAAGAGGGGGTGAAGTTCAAGGAAAAGGACATGGTGCTGCGCAGCGAGGAGATCCTGAAAGTCGTCGACGTGCTGGCGCGTATGGGAGTCAGAAAGGTGCGCTACACCGGCGGGGAGCCGCTGGTGCGCAGCGATATCGTCGATCTGGTGGCCAAGACCGCGCAGACGCCGGGCGTCAAGGCCGTGCATTTGACCACCAATGGCCTGTTGTTTCCCAAGTATGCCAGGGATCTGCGTGAGGCGGGACTGTTTGGCGTCAACATCAGTCTGGATTCCCTGCACGAGGACAAGTTTGAGCAAATCACCCGCCGCCCGGGCCTGGACAAGGTGCTGGAGAGCATCGACCTGGCCGTCGAGCTGGGTTTTCCCCGCGTCAAGGTCAATGTGGTCCTGATGCGTGGTTTCAACGAGGATGAGCTGATCCCTTTCTGCGAGCTGACCAAGGACAAGCCCGTGACGGTGCGCTTCATCGAATTCATGCCTTTCGATGCCCACCAGATCTGGGAGACGGGGCAGCATTTCGCCAGCGCGGCGGACCTGTGCGGCCAGATCGAGAAGCATTACAGTGGTACGGGAATCAACCCCGCCTCGGGAACCCGCACCGAGCATCACATCTATCAGGTCCCCGGCTACGCCGGCAAGATCGCCGTCATCCCCGCCTTCACCCGCAGCCTGTGTGGCAACTGCTCGCGCATTCGCGTCACGGCGGACGGCAATATCATGAACTGTCTCTACTCCGAGGTGCCTTACCACTTGAAGGATCTGATGCGTAATGGCGCCGGAGACGATGATATCGTCGCCCTGTTCCGCAAGGCCTTCGATGAAAAGCATAGGGACGGCTTCGAGGCCAAGAAGGCTGCCAGTGTCGCCGCCAAGATCAATGTCTCCGACATCGAACGGGCCAGGGCCAGCATGACCCAGATTGGTGGTTGATGACCTGGGAGCTTGCGGCTTTCAATCAACATTCATTACCATCATGTTTCGTAAACCAACCTGAAAAGAGCGTAGCTTATGAGTTTCAATGATCTGACACATTTCAATGCCTCTGGAGAAGCCCATATGGTTGATGTGGGCGGCAAGGATATCACCACCCGTGAAGGCGTTGCAGAGGGGCGTATCTACATGGAGCCCGAAACCCTCAAGAAAATCATGGAAGGCAGTCACAAGAAGGGTGACGTGCTGGGCATCGCGCGCGTGGCCGGCATCATAGGTTCCAAGAAGACCCCTGATCTGGTTCCTCTGTGTCATCCCATCATGATCACCTCCGTGGATGTTGAACTGGAGCCGGAGCCGGAGAAGAACGCGGTCTATTGCAAGGCCACCGTGCGCTGCAATGGCCAGACCGGCGTCGAGATGGAAACCATCACCGCCGTGCAGGTCGCCCTGCTGACCATCTACGATATGTGCAAGGCGGTGGATCGCGGCATGGTTATTTCCGACGTCGGCCTGCTTTCCAAGTCGGGCGGAAAATCCGGTAGCTGGCGCAGGAGCGCATGACATAACACAGCAACAGCAAGATGTGGGAGAGATCCATATGGATATAAAGGTTAGATATTTTGCAAGCCTGCGGGACCGTATGGGCCGTTCCGAGGACCAGGTCAGTTTCGACAGTGAAAACGTGACGGTTGCCGACCTGTGGGGGAAGGTGTCCGATGAGCCCATCGCGGAAAAGATACTGGTCGCTGTCAACATGGAGTACACCGATACCAGTCATCAGTTGAAGAATGGCGACGAAGTCGCTTTTTTTCCACCAGTCACCGGAGGTTGAACATGAAGGTATTTGTCACGAAAGAGGCGCTGGATCCCTACAAAGAGGTGCAGGAACACGAGAAGACCCTGCCTGCCGGCAAACACGGCGGCGTCGTGGTTTTCGTGGGGGCCATGCGTGACTTCAACGATGGTGAGAATGTCAAGTCCTTGAGCCTGGACCACTACCCCGGGATGACGGAGCGCCATATCGAGAAGGTGTGCCAGGAGGCCATGGATGAGTGGGATGTGATGGATACCCTCGTCGTGCACCGTGTAGGCGACATGGTGCCCACCGATCCCATGGTGGTCGTTGCGGCCTGGGCGGCCCACCGCAAGGATTCATTCGATGCCTGCCGCTATATCATCAATTACCTCAAGGAAAGGGCGCCTTTCTGGAAATGCGAGATTACGACGGAAGGAAACAAGCATTGGGTCGAGCACAACTCGGAAGACCCCGGGGTCAGCGAAAGGAAATTACAGAAGACCGCCTGAAACCAACCGCCCCCGTGTTTTCCGGGGGCGGATTATACTCCCTTGTCCGTAAATTGAGTTATGCGGGACGTCCATGCCCGCCTCTCAGTAACCCTGTTTATGCCGATGTGATTGCATATGACACGATAGGCGGTATGTGCTAAAATTCTTACTTCATATGGGCGGGAAATGGCGGCCTGCCCAGTCAATTCCATAAAGGACTGATAGCAATGACCCACAAGTCCACTCACTTGGCAGTCTTCTTCATTCTGGGCGCAGGCCTCCTCTCCGGTGCGGCACAAGCCCACAAGGTCAATATGTTTGCCTTTGCCGAAGGCGATCAGGTCTTCGTGGAGGGTTATTTTTCCGATGGCAAGCGCGCCAAGCGCAGTGAGGTCATCGTCTATGATCCTTCCGGCGGGGTGCTGGTGCAAGGCGAGACAGACGATGAAGGCGCCTTCGTCTTCGATATTCCCCGGCAGGTGGATTTACGCATTACGCTCAATGCCGGCATGGGCCATATGACCGAGTATGTCATTGCCAGCAACGAATTGTCAGGTGTTTTGGATGCTCCATCCAGTGAGGCGATGGCGGAAGAGGCGGCGCCGGTGAGTGGCGGGGTGGCCACCCCTGCGGCGCCGGTGGCCGCGGGTCCTGCCGGCATCAGCAGGGCCGAGCTGAAAAAGGCGGTGGGGGAGGCCATCAGGCCCTTGATGCGCAGCATCTCCGAACTGGAAGAGCGGCGCAGTTTCAGCGATATCGTTGGCGGGCTGGGTTTCATCGTGGGCATTGCAGGCGTCTACTTCTATGTCAAGGCGCGGGGCATGTTGCAGCAGGCTGGCAAGGACAGGCAGGCCTGAATCAGGCCTACACTATTGTCCCTTCGCTACCGATAAAGCTTTAGACGCCCGACGGGACACGCAACCAGGATACGACATGCATATTTCTGAAGGTATATTATCCGCGCCGGCGCTGACAGTCGGTTTTGCCGGTACTGCAGTGCTCGCCGCGGCGACCATGCGCAATCTGGACATGGAGGAGGTGCCGAAGATCTCCGTCATCACCGCCGTCTTCTTTATCACTTCGCTCATCAAGGTGCCCCTGGGGCCGGCCAGTATCCATCTGATACTCAATGGGCTGGTGGGCGTGGTCCTGGGCTGGCGGGCCTTTCCGGCCATCATGCTGGGTATTATCCTGCAGGCAATCATATTCGGGCACGGCGGGGTTACCGTGATCGGCATCAATTCGCTGATGCTTGGCGGCGGCGGATTGATTGCCTATCTGGTCTGGCAACAAAGGCACCGCTTTGCCTTCAAAAAGCGGGAGTTCGTTTTTGGCGCCCTGGCCGGCGCCCTGGCCACGATCAGCTCGGGCATCGTACTGGCCATTGCCCTGGTCACCACGGGGGAGGCCTTTCATGCCATTGCCGCCACCGTGCTGGCCGCCCATCTTCCCATCATGCTCATCGAGGCCGCCGTGGTGGGGGCGTGCGCGGAATTCCTGCAGAAGGTGAAACCGGATATACTGGCCGGGCAGCAAGCTGTGAAAAAGGCGGGGTGAGCGGCGGACAATGGCACTGGATATCGATCGTTACGCGCATACGGCGTCCCCCCTCCAGCGTTGGGACCCGCGGGTCAAGATATTCTCCATGGGTTTGTTGATTCTCTCCATTGCGCTGCTCAAGACCATCCCCATGGCCGTTTCCGCCCTGTTGCTGGCTCTGGTTATCCTGGGGGTCAGCGCGCTTCCCCGGCACTTCCTGGTCCACGGTCTGTCGTTCGTGCTGGTGTTCCTGATACCGTTTTTCCTCATCATGCCCTTTACCTATCCGGGTGAGGCGGCATTCAGCATTCTGGGGCTGCCCTTCGCCTGGGAGGGTTTGCGCCTGGCTTCCTTGATATTTCTCAAGGCCCTGGCCATCGTCATGATCACCTTTGCCATATTCGGCTCCAGCCGTTTCGATATTTCCATGCTGGCCCTGCAGCACCTCAAATGCCCCAAGGTGGTGGTGCAGATGCTGTTGTTTACCTACCGCTATACCTTCGTTTTTCTCGATGAGATGCGCCGCATGCACACATCCATGCGCGCGCGCGGTTTCGTCGCGCGCACGGATCTCAAGACCCTGCGCATTTTCGGGCATTTTATCGGCACCTTGCTGGTGCGCAGTTTCGAGCGCACGGAGCGGGTCTACAAGGCCATGCTTTCCAAGGGGTATCAGGGTGAATTGCATCTGCTGGTCACCTTCCAGTCCGCGGGCAGCGACTATATCAAGGCCTTCGTCATCATCTCCATTGCCATGATCATAATGTACGGCGACCTTGGCGGCGGCTTGCATACGGCTGAGCAGGGATGGTATTGACGGTGTTGCACAAGGCTGGAAGGGGCGGGGGAATGGCATGAGCGGACAAATCATGATCGAGGCGGATAACATCCATTTTACCTATCCCGATGGGCATGAAGTCCTGAAGGGCCTCACCTGCAAGATACGCCAGGGTGAGAAAGTGGCGCTGATCGGCCCCAATGGCGCGGGGAAGTCGACATTCATGAGCCACCTGAACGGGGTGGAACTGGCGACTTCGGGCCGGGTCATCGTGCATGGCATGGAAGTCACGAAGGGGAATCTCAAGGAGATACGCCGCAAGATCGGCATCGTGTTCCAGGATCCGGACGATCAGCTTTTTTGTCCCACCGTTTTCGATGACGTGGCTTTCGGCCCCCTGAATCTGGGGCTGGAGGAAGACGAGATCCATGCGCGGGTCAGCGAGGCGCTGTCTGTCGTCGGCCTGGAAGGGTTCGAGGAGCGTTCTTCCTTCCATCTCTCGTTCGGTGAGCGCAAGCGCCTGGCATTGGCGACGGTGCTGTCCTATCAGCCTGAGATCCTCGTCTTCGACGAGCCGTCCACCAACATGGATCCCATGAACCGCCGCAACATGATCAACTGGCTCAAGGAGACGGACAAGACCATCCTGTTGTGTACCCATGACCTGGATATCGCCCTGGAGGTCTGTGACCGCTGCCTGCTGCTGGTGGACGGGCGCATCGAGGCGGACGGCCCGGCCACGGAGATCCTCTATAACCGCAGGCTTCTGGAAGACAACAAGCTGGAAATGCCCCTGGCCCTGATGACCCATGAGTTGCTTCATGGCATTTTGCAGGAGCAGGATATGGATGAGGGGCACCGCCACATCATTGGCCGATTCCTCCACGCCCATCGTCATGCCCACGGCGCGGACGGCCATGCCCATGTCCACCTGCATGCCCACGAACACGACCACGGGCATTTACACGAGGAAGTGGATGCATCGCATTTTCATGATGATTCCTTGGAAGAGCATGATCAGTCCCATCGCCATCAGGGTCATGCTCATTCACACGGCCATCCTCCAAAGATACAAAAGGGGTGAGTGGCATGCCTGGTACTCCGTCAAGGTTATAACCTTGACGGAGTACCAGGGACACGGTGGGGTCTGGCTGGCCCCTTGTATCAGCAGCATGATTTGTTCCCTGGTAGACAAATCCCAGCCTGCTTCACATTCAATTTACCGCTATGGAGGGTAGTTCCAATGACTGTTTCTTCCGATTTTACGAAAAAATTCGACTTCTCATCCCTGGCCATGCACTGGAAGCTGCTGGTGACCGGTTTCGTCATCGTGCTGGGTGTGGGCTATCTCACTGCCGCCTTGAACGCCGCTCTGTCCGTGGGGCTCAGCGCCGACGCCATCGCCGATCACTATGGAGACAAGAGTCTTTCCCGGGAAGAGCATGCCATGATGGAGAAGCAGGGATTCGTGGAAGAGGAGTTCTCTTTCGACGACCTGGATGAGGAAGCGTCGGGCGGTATGGCCATGGACCACGATATGGCGGGCATGGATCACGACATGTCCGGCATGGACATGGGCGGCGGCGCCATGCATGAGGAGATGAGCGCGGACGATTCGCTGCCGCCCCAGTTGCTGGTCCAACTGGCGCATATCCACTTGCTCGGGTTCTCCCTGATCCTGATTTCCATCGGCGCCCTGTTTTGCCTGACGCGGCTGTCGGGCGGCGCCAAGTCCCTGCTGGTATCGGTGCTGTTCCTCAGTTTCCTGGGGGATATGGCCGGGCTCAACCTGACCCGTTTCGTCTCGGACAGTTTTGCCTGGATGACCATGATATCAGGCACCCTCATCGGGGTCTGCCTGGCCATCATGATCCTGGTTATCCTGTGGGAAATGTGGGGGCCGCGTCCCGCCGCAGCCTGAGTGGTGATCGGAAGCGGCGCAGGCGCAGGCTGTTGCTGACCACGAACAGACTGGAGACGCTCATGGCCCCTGCCGCCAGCATGGGGTTGAGCAGCACCCCCGCAAAGGGATAGAGGATGCCCGCGGCCACCGGAATCAAGGCGATGTTGTAGATGTAGGCCCAGAAAAAATTGACCTTGATGGTGCGCAGGGTGCGCTTTGACAGGGCAAGGGCATTGACGATGCCGCGCAGGTCGCCCGACATCAGGATGATGTCGCCCGCCTCGATGGCGATGTCGGTCCCCGTGCCGATGGCCAGCCCCACGTCGGCGGCCGCCAATGCGGGCGCATCGTTGATGCCATCGCCGACGAACGCCACGCGGCGGTTGCCGGCCTGCAGGCGCCTCACTTCCGCTGCCTTCTCCTGAGGCAGGACTTCCGCCATGACATCATCGATGCCTGTGGCGCTGGCAATGGCCTGGGCCGTATGCCGGTTGTCGCCGGTGATCATGGCGACGCGCATGCCCATGCGGCGCAGATGTTCAATGGCTTCCCGGCTGCCGGATTTCAGGGGGTCGGAAACAGAGAGAATGGCCGCCAGCCGGCCGTCGATGGCGCAATAGAGAGGCGTCTTGCCCGCGGTGGCCAGCGCCCGCGCCCGATCCTCGTGAGGGCTCACATCGATGCCCTTGTCACGCATCAGGCGTGGCGAGCCGACCAGCACCTGGCGGCCGGCCACACGGGCGTTGATGCCAAAGCCGGTTTCCGATTCGAATGCCTCCGTGGCGGGCAGCGTCAGGCGGCGCGCCCTGGCGGCATCGACGATGGCCTGCGCAATGGGGTGTTCGCTGCGGCTCTCCGCCGCGGCAATGAGGCTGAGGAGTTCGTCCTCACCGCCCTCGATGACGTGGATATCCGTCAGTTCCGGTTGTCCCCTGGTCAGGGTGCCGGTCTTGTCCAGGATGATGGTGTCCACCCTGGCCAGCAGTTCGATAGCCGTCCCCTTGCGGAACAGAATGCCGCTTTCTGTGGCCTTGCCCGTGCCCACCATGATCGCCGTCGGCGTGGCCAGTCCCATGGCGCAAGGGCAGGCGATGAGCAGTACGCTGACCCCGGCGACGAAGGCATAGTTGAGGGCGGGGGAGGGGCCCAGCGTCAGCCACACCAGGAAAGTCGTCAAGGCGGCGGCGATGACCAGGGGGACGAACACGCCGGCGATACGGTCCGCGATCTGCTGGATGGGAGGCTTGCCCGACTGGGCCTCTTCCACCAGCCTGATGATATGCGCCAGCACGGTATCGGCGCCGACGCGCGTGGCGGTGTAGACAAAGCTGCCGGTTTTGTTGACGGTGCCGCCGATCACCTCGGCGCCGGGTTGTTTTTCGGCGGGGAGGGGTTCGCCGGTGATCATGGATTCATCGATATAACTGCTGCCCTCGGTGATGGAACCGTCGGTGGGGATCTGCTCGCCCGGCCTGATGACGATGGTGTCTCCTG
>Ga0256839_1000975_pt1 | contig 36054 bp, 38 predicted proteins | sample 354166metaG_FD_185968 | JGI IMG/M metagenome (GOLD analysis project Ga0256839, IMG submission 185968) | Hydrothermal vent microbial communities from Mid Atlantic Ridge, Atlantic Ocean - 354-166 | ecosystem: Environmental > Aquatic > Marine > Hydrothermal vents | place: Atlantic Ocean: Mid...
CGCCTTCGGGGCCGCCACGACCGAGCGGATCGCCGACATCGCCGCCTTCCGCCCCAAGGCCACCGCCAACCGCTGGATCATCGGCGAGGTCGCCCGCGCCCGCGAAGAGGTGGACGCGGCGCTTGCCGCCTACCGCTTCAACGACGCCGCAAACGCGCTCTACGCCTTCACCTGGGGCAAGGTCTGCGACTGGTATCTGGAGTTTTCCAAGCCGCTCCTGAACAGCGACGATGCGCAACTGGTCGCCGAGACCCGGGCCAGCATGAACTGGGTGCTGGACCAGGTGCTGATCCTGCTGCACCCGTTCATGCCCTTCATCACCGAAGAACTCTGGTCGATGGACCCGGCCCGCCCGCAGATGCTGATCCACGCCGAATGGCCCGAATACGGCGCCGCCCAACTGCTGGACGAAGAAGCCGACCGCGAAATGAACTGGACCATCGCACTGATCGAGGCGATCCGCTCGGCACGGATGCAGATGCACGTGCCGGCGGGCGCGAAAATCCCGATGCTGCTGATCGAACTGGACGCGGCCGGGCGGCGGGCCTGGGCCGACAACGAGGCCCTGATCAGGCGCATGGCCCGCATCGACAGCCTGAGCGAGGCCGCCGAGGTGCCAAGGGGGGCCGTGACCGTGCCGGTCGAGGGCGGCATCTTTGCCCTGCCGCTGGCCGATATCATCGACATCGACGCCGAGCGCGCGCGGCTGGAAAAGACGCTGGGCAAGCTGGAAAAGGAAATCGGCGGGCTTTCGGGGCGGCTGAACAACCCGAAATTCGTCCACAGCGCGCCCGAGGAGGTAGTCGCCGAAACCCGCGAGAACCTGGCCGCGCGCCGGGACGAAGCGCAAAAGCTCCGCGAGGCGCTCGCCCGGCTGGCCGAAATCGCCTGAGCGCGAGGGGCGCGCGCGGGGGGAGGTCGAGGCGAAGCGCCGGCCCCGGCCGGGCCGCAGAAAGCCGCGAACGGACAGGAGGGCCGATGATGGCGCCGCGACTGACCAGACTTGTCCAGAGCCTGCCGGCCACGGTGCCCTTCGTCGGCCCCGAGGCGCAGGAACGCGCCCGCAGCGCCCCCTTCGCTGCCCGCATCGGCGCCAACGAAAACCCCTTCGGCCCCTCGCCCCGGGCGGCAGAGGCGATGCGGCAGGCGGCGGCGGAGGTCTGGAAATACGGCGACCCGGAATGCCACGACCTGCGTCACGCGCTGGCCGCCTTCCACGGGGTGGCCCCGGAAAACCTGGTGATCGGCGAAGGGATCGACGGGCTTCTGGGCTGTCTCGTGCGGCTGGTGGTGGAGCCGGGCGACCGGGTGGTGACATCGGACGGCGCCTATCCGACCTTCAACTACCACGTGGCGGGATTCGGCGGGGTGCTGGAGACGGTGCCCTACCGAAACGATCGCGAAGACACCGCCGCGCTGGCCCGCAGGGCACGCGAGGTCGGAGCCCGGCTGGTCTATCTGGCCAACCCCGACAACCCGATGGGAAGCTGGAATACCGCCGCCGAGATCGACGCGCTGCTGGCCGGGCTGCCCGAGGGCTGCCTGCTGGTGCTGGACGAGGCCTATGTGGAATTCGCCCCCGAGGGCACGGCCCCGCCGCTGGAGATGGACGACCCGCGCCTGATCCGGATGCGCACCTTTTCCAAGGCCTACGGGATGGCCGGCGCGCGGATCGGCTATGCGCTGGGCCAGCGCGCGCTGATCGCCGCCTTCGAGCGGATCCGCAACCACTTCGGCGTCGGCCGGATCGCCCAGGCCGGGGCGCTGGCCGCGCTGCAGGACCGGGACTGGCTGGCGGATACCCTGGACAGGGTGGCCGCGGCCCGCCGGCGCATCACCGGGATCGCCGCACAGAACGGCCTCGCCGCCCTGCCCTCGGCCACCAATTTCGTGACCGTGGATTGCGGGCGCGACGGCGATTTCGCGCGCGCGGTCCTGGATGGGCTGATCGAACGGGGCGTCTTCGTACGCATGCCCTTCCGGCCGCCGCAGGACCGCTGCATCCGCATCACTGCCGGCCGGCCCGCCGATCTCGACGCCCTTGCAGCAGCCCTGCCCGGCGCGCTGGACGCGGCCCGCGCCGCGAGCTGACCGACCCACCCGCCGGCGGCAGGGGCGCCGGAAGGCTGCCACGCGCTCCGTTCCTCCCGCTCTCCCGGTTCCATTCTCCCGCGCGCGCCGCCTGCCGGCAGTTTCCGCCCCCCTGCCCGACCTCCTCGCCACGCCGGTCCGCCTCCGGCCGCGCCACAGCCCCGCCGCCGCGGGACCTCAGCCTGCCGCGAGCACGGCGGCGGCGGCCTCCACCGCCCCGGTGCCGTGCGGGATTTCCAGCGCCGTCAGGCCGGCCTCGATCGCGCCGAGCACCCCGAGCAGCATCTGCGCGTTCACATGCCCCATGTGACCGATACGGAAGAAGCCGTCGGCGCGCGGATCCTCCTTCGTGCCCATGCCCAGCCCGATTCCCAGGGTCACCCCGGCGTTCTCCGTCAGCCAGCGGCGCAGCCGCGTGCCATGCACCGCGCCGATGGAAAGCGTGGTGACCGAATGCGCCCGCAGCGCCGGATCGCGCAGATGCAGCCGCAGCGGTCCGCCCCTCCCCCAGGCGTCGGCGGCGGCCCAGACGGCGGCGGCCAGCCGGGCGTGGCGCGCCCAGGCGGCCTCCAGCCCCTCTTCGCGGATCATGTCGAGCGCCGCGCGCAAAGCGAACAGGTGGTGGGTGGGAGCGGTTCCGGCGAAATGCTGGTAGAAGCTTTCCGGCCGGGCGCGCGGGCGCCAGTCCCAGTAGCGGCTGGGGGCGCAGCGCGCGCGAGCCGCCTCGGCCCGGTCGTTGAAGAACACCAGCCCCAGCCCCGGCGGGCACATCAGCCCCTTCTGGCTGGCGGCGACGAGGACATCGATGCCCCAGCTGTCGGTTTCGAGCCTCTCGCAACCCAGGGAGGCGATCGCGTCCACCATCAGCAGCGCCGGGTGGCCGCTCTCGTCCAGTGCCCGGCGGAGCGCGGCGATGTCGCTGCGCAGGCTGCTCGAAGTATCCACGTGGCAGACCAGCAGTGCCCGGATCCGCCGCTGCCTGTCGGCGACCAGGGCCTCGGCCACCCGTTGCGCCCCTGCCGGCGCCGCGGTGCCGAAGTCGAGCAGCCGCACCCGCGCCCCCAGCCCGCGCGCCACCTCTGCCCAGCCGTGGCCGAACAGCCCGGTCGCGGCCACCAGCACGCTGTCGCCGGGGGCGATCACATTGGCCAGCGCCGCTTCCCAGGCGGCATGGCCGTTGCCGATGTAGATGGCTGCCTGATGCCGGCTGCGCGCCACCGCCTTCAGGTCGGCGATCAGCCCCGGCACCATCTCGACGAAGGGGCCCTCGTAGATGTCCGGCGCCGGGCGGATCATCGCCTGCAGCACCCGTTCGGGGATCACCGAAGGGCCGGGGATGGCCAGAGCGTGACGACCGGGAGAATGGGTCATGCGTTCTCCGAAACTCGACCTGCGCTGCACAGCTTTCGATCCGCCCCCGGCGGGGGCCTTCCTTCGCGGGCAGTTTGCGCAGATATGCCCCCTCCCTTTCAAGCGGAAAAACGCCCCGCCCGGAACCTCCCGCCCCCGCCACGGCCCGCATGAATGCAGCCCGCCGGCAGGGCGCGCCCGCGAAGCTGCCGGGAGCTCCGCGGACAATGCTTGCCGGAGGCGGAAAATGCCGCTACATGCTCGACGCCCGGAACGGCCCGGGCAGGTCGAAAGGGCATCATGTTCGACAAGCTCAACGCCAAGATAAAGGACTGGGAACGCGCGCTCGGCCAGTCGCTGGGCACCGACATCTCCACCCCGCGCGGCCGGCGGCGGGCGATCTGGCATTTCCATCTGCTGGATCACGGTTTCCTGCGCGCGCTCTGGAGCAACTTCTTTCAGGTCGCGCCAGGGGTCTGGCGCTCCAACCAGCCGTCTCCCCGGCGGCTGCGCAAGTTCAAGAAGATGGGCATCCGAACGGTTCTCAACCTGCGCGGCGCCAACAACATGAGCCCCTACCTGTTCGAGGAGGAAACCTGTCGCGAACTGGGGCTGGAGCTGGTGAACTTCGGCTTTCAGGCCCGTCACCTGTGCAGCCGGCAGGTCGTGCTCGGGCTGCTGGACCTGTTCGAGACCATCGAGCGCCCCTTCGTCATGCACTGCAAGTCGGGGGCGGACCGCGCGGGGCTGGCCTCGGCGCTGTATCTGATGCACATTCACGGCGTCCCGGTGGAGCGGGCGAAACGGCAGCTCAGCATCCGCTTCATCCACTTCCGCTCTTTTCAAACCGGAATTCTCGACCATATGCTGGAGGCCTACGAGCGCGACAACAAGGTGACGCCGATGCCGATCCGCGAATGGATCGCAACCCGTTACGACCACGTGGCGCTGACCAGGGAATTCGAATCGAAGCGGGCAAGATCCTGAGCATCCTGGAAACAAAACGCTACCCGGCCGGGGTGCTGGTCAGATGGTTCTGGAAGCGCTACGTGCGCTCCCGGCTGCCGGCCCTGATGATCGGCTTCCTGCTGATGGCGCTCGAAGGCGGAGCGCTCGGCGCGCTCAGCTACCTGGTCCGTCCGCTGTTCGACAACGTGTTCATCGCCGGCAACCGGCAGGCCGTTCTGGTGGTGGCGCTGATCGTCTTCGCCGTGTTCATCGCCCGCGCGATCGCCGGATTTACCCAGCGCATGCTGATGGCGCTGGTCGCGCGCAAGGTATCCGCCGACATCCAGTGCGACCTGGTCGCGCACATGCTGACGCTCGACAGCCGCTTCTACCAGGAAAACTCCCCGGGGATCCTCATGGAGCGGGTGCTCGGGGATCCGGGGGCCGCGGCCGGGGTGATCTCCACCACCTTCTCCGCCTTCGGGCGCGACCTGGTGGCGCTGGTCAGCCTGCTCGGGGTCGCGCTCTACATCGACTGGCTGTGGACCCTGATCGCCATTGCCGGCGCGCCGCTGCTGGTGCTGCCGATCCTGCTGCTCCAGCGCCTGGTGCGCAACATGTCGCGCGCCACGCTCAACGCCTCGGCGCGGGTGACAAACCGGCTGAGCGAGCTGTTTCACGGCATCAACACCGTCAAGCTGAACACGATCGAGGAACACGAGAGCCGGCGTTTCGCCAATGCGGTATCGCGGCTGGTGGACTACACGCTGCGCGCCGCGGCCGCCAATGCCGGCATCCCGGCGCTGATGGACGTGATCGCGGCGATCGGCTTCCTGGGGGTTCTGACCTACGGGGGGTATCAGATCATCGACGGCTCCAAGACGGTGGGGGAGTTCATGTCCTTCTTCACCGCGATCTCGCTGGTCTTCGAGCCACTGCGCCGGCTGGGCGCCATAGCGGGAGCCTGGCAGGCGGCGCTGGTGAGCCTGGAGCGGATCTACGACATCTTCCAGATGCGCCCCGCGATCACCTCGCCGGCGCGCCCGGCGCAGCTGGGCATCCCGATCGGACAGGCCGATATCCGGCTCGAGAACGTGTCCTTTTCCTACGGAAGCCAGCCGGTGATCGAGAACGCCAGCTTCACCGCGCCGGCCGGGCGAACGACGGCCCTCGTCGGGGCCTCCGGGGCCGGCAAGAGCACCGTGTTCGGCCTGCTGACGCGACTGATCGACCCGGACGACGGGCGCATCCTGCTGGGGGATACCGATATCCGCAACCTCGACCTGCGCACGCTGCGGGGGCTGTTCTCGGTCGTCACCCAGGATGCGCAGATGTTCGACGAGACGATCCGCGACAACATCCTGCTCGGCAGCGAGGCCGACGAGGCGGCGCTCGCCCGGGCGCTGGATGCCGCCCATGTCACGGATTTCCTCTCAAGCCAGCCGGAGGGGCTGGACAGCCGGGCCGGCCCGCGCGGCAGCGCGCTGTCCGGCGGGCAGCGGCAGCGGGTGGCGATCGCCCGCGCCCTGCTGCGCGACACCCCGATCCTGCTGCTGGACGAAGCCACCTCGGCGCTGGATGCCCGCTCCGAGGCGATCGTGCAGAGCGCGCTGGAGCGCCTTTCCGAGGGGCGCACCACGCTGGTCATCGCCCACCGTCTCTCGACGGTGCGCAACGCCGACAAGATCGTGGTGATGGACCAGGGCCGGGTGGTCGATGAAGGCACCCATGACACGCTGATCGCCCGGGAAGGGATCTACCGCAACCTGTATCGGCTGCAATTCTCCCCGAAGCGGGAGGAGCGGGAGAATGGCGCCGCCCCCGGAGCGAACCGCGCCGACTGACCGGCCGGGCGGCTCCAGCGGCCGCCGGGCCGCCGCCGGAATGCCGCGCTAGCGCCCGCTCCCCTGCCCCGCGCCGGGGCCGCCCCCGGGAGGCGCGTAACCGCGCGCCAGCCGCGCCGGGTCGGCGCCGCAGAAAAACCGGACCTGCCGCCACAGGTTGCCCGCGCCCTGGCGCAGCCAACCCGCATGCCGGTAGCGTTCGGGGCTTGTCAGCACCATCGCCGGCAGCCGCACCAGCCGCCCGCGCAGAGCCCGCGCCAGCGCCATGTCCTCCATCAGCGGGATGTCCGGGTAACCGCCGACCGCATCGTAGAGCGCGCGCGAAATCAGCAGACCCTGGTCGCCGAAAGGCAGCCCGGCCCGCGCCCGCAGGTTGGCCCAGCGCGCCACGATCGCCCCCGCCGCACCGCCACCGCGAAAGCGCAGCCCGAACCAGCCGGCGCGCTCCGGGTGGCGCAGATGTCCGGCCACCGCCCCCGCCCAGCCCGGCGCCAGCCAGCTGTCGGCATGCAGGAACAGCAGCCATGCCCCCCCGGCCGCTTCCGCTCCACGGCGCAGCTGCCCGCCCCTTCCCGCCGGACCGACGATCAGCCGCGCCCCCCATTCTCCGGCGATCCGCGCGGTGGCCGCATCGCCCTGCCCGTCCGCTCCGGCCGCATCCGAGATCACCACCTCGCGCAGTATCCCCGCCTGCAACCCCTCGCCCAGGAAACCCAGCATCGCCGGAAGCCCGGCGGCGGCATCGCGGGTCGGAATGACGACGGAGACGGGCGCGCGCATGGTGGAGTTTCCGCTTCTGGCGCCCTATATAGGGCGCCAGTGAACAGGAATGGCAACCGATGAATGACACCAAGCCGGCGCGCCGGGTTCTGGCGGTCAGCGGCCCGGACCGCGCGAAGTTCATGCAGGGGCTTGTCAGCAATGACGTGAACCGGGCAGGCGAAGGCCTGCTCTGGGCCGCGATGCTGACCCCGCAGGGGAAATACCTGGCCGATTTCTTCCTGCGGGAAACCGGCGAGCGGCTGCTGCTGGACGTGGCCGAAGCCCTGGCCGGACCGCTGCTGCAACGGCTGACCATGTACAGGCTGCGCGCCGATGTGGCGCTGGAAATGACCGATCTTCAGGTGACGCGTGGCACCGGCGCCGCGCCCGAAGACGCGCTGGCCGACCCGCGCCATCCGGCGCTCGGCTGGCGGCGGATCGGGGCCGGGGGCGGCGATGACGGCACCGACTGGGACGCCATCCGCGTCGCCCATGTGATCCCGGAAAGCGGCATCGAACTGGTGCCCAACGAAACCTACATCCTCGAAGCGGGGTTCGAGCGGCTGAACGGCGTCGATTTCAGGAAGGGCTGTTACGTGGGCCAGGAAGTCACCGCCCGCATGAAGCACAAGACGACGCTGAAGAAGGGGCTGGTGCAGGTCGAGATCGAAGGCGCGGCGCCCGTGGGCACGCCGATCACCGCGGCGGGCAAGCCGGCGGGCACGCTCTACACCCAGTCGGCGGGCCGGGCGATCGCCTACCTGCGGTTCGATCGCGCGCGCGGCGATCTGCGCGCCGGGGACGCGCGGCTTGTCTGGCACGGCTGAGGCCTGCCTGCGCCTTTTCGGCGCCGCCCCTGTCGGGCAGCGGCGCCTGCACGGCGGCGATCTTTCCGAGGTGACATGGCTGGAATTCGCGGACGGGCGCAACGTGGTGGCCAAACGCGGCCCGCGCGTGGCGGTCGAGGCGCGGATGCTGGGCGCGATGGCGGCGGCCGGGGCGCCGGTTCCCGGCGTGCTGGGGCTGGCAGGCGATGTGCTGTTTCTCGAGGCTCTGCCGGAAACAGCGCCCGAGGCTGCGGGCTGGGAAGCCGCCGGGGCCGCACTGGCCCGCCTGCACGGCTGCGAAGGGGCCGGCTACGGCTGGGGCGAGTCTTACGGGTTCGGCCGGGTCGAGATCGACAACCGCCCGGCGCCTGACTGGCCCGGCTTCTGGGCCGAGCGGCGCCTGTTGCCGCTGGCCGGCGCCCTGCCTGCGGCGTTGCGCAGACGTGTCGAAACGCTGGCCGGGGCCTTGAACGAACGGTTGCCACGGGCGCCCCGAGCGGCCCTGCTGCACGGCGATCTCTGGCAGGGGAACCTGCTGTTTGCGGGCGCAAGGGCCTGTTTCATCGACCCGGCCTGCTACTATGGGCATGGCGAAGTGGACCTGGCGATGCTGGCGCTGTTCGGCCGGATCCCGCGCGCATTTGCGGCAGGATACGGGCCCGAGGAGGCCGGCGCGGCGCAGCGGCGCGCGATCTACCAGCTTGGGCCCGCGCTGATGCATGTGGCGCTGTTCGGGGCCGCCTATCATGCCCTGGTGGCGCGCCTGTTGGACGAGGCCGGTGTCTAGGTCTACGCCCTGGGGGCCTCGGCCCCCTCTGGGCGCCGCCTGGCGCCCATTCACCCCCGGGGATGTTTTTGCGAAAAGAACGCTCCTGACAGAATGCCGTCAGGGGCGCTGTGTCATCGAGGGGCACCGAAACATTCGAAAAGGACTGCGACCAGGAGTTTTCACCTCCCAATGCCATTGTCTGGAGCGAAATTCCCGTCAGCGGCACGGAAAAGGCGATGGCGTTTCATGCCGCCGTGTCCGACCACGACATGGAACCGGACGAAAGGGCGAGCCGGGCGTCGGCTACCTGATGCGCGCGGGCTATGACCTGCCGCCGCTGATGTTCAGCCGCGACGAGATCGTGGCGCTGGTGGCAGGCGCGCGCACCGTCCGCCCGCCGGGGCTGTGGTTCCGGGGCAAGGTCTGGACACTGATCGCCTGGTGCGGGCTGCGCGACGGTTTCCGCATGTTCCGCATCGGCCGGATCAAGGACATCCGCGAAAAGGACCGCTTTCGCGCCGAGCGCGACAAGAGCCTGGCGGTGTTTTTCTCGCGTGAACGGCTCTGCGGGCAGGCGACCTGAGCGGCGCGGCGCCTGCCCGGTTGCGCTGCATCGGGACCGGCTCAGGGTCAGTTCCCGTAGATCACGCCGGCAACCGTCGCCCCCTGGAAAATGCCCGCCATCGTGTTCGAGCCATAAAACCCGCCGGTCAGCGGGACCGTGGACGTGCCACCGGAGTCGACAGCGGAAAACTGGGCCGTGCCGTTGAACTGCGTGCCCGTCAGGTTGCCAGCAATGGCGAGGTTCGAACTGTAGCCCGAGGTGTCTGTGCCCACGCCGGTCAGGGTGGCGGCATCGAAATCCACCGTTGTGACCAGGGTGCCGTAGGAATTCCACGCCGCATTTACCCCGCCCTGCCTGAAATAGGTCGCCGAATAGTAGCCTGCATAGGTGGCGGTTCCGCCGGTTGGCAGGGTAGTGGACGGCGTGCCGCTGATGTCTGCGAAAGTGGCGTGGGTCCCGGTGTCCATCCCGGCAATCGCCAGCACATCGGCGGTTTCGAGCTTGTAGCCCTTTTCCGGGCCGGTAAGGCCATTCCAGAAGTCGAGGCCAATACCGGCATTCGTGCCGTCCGGCGCCCCAAGTGCCCGCGTGCTGCCGTTCTGGGTAACCAGATAGGTGCCGCCGCCAGTGTTCTGAACAGTGCCATCGATCACCGGCGTAAACGTGGGGGAACTGCACGCCACCAGGGCGGACGCGGCAAACCAAGCAGAATGGGTGTTGTCAATTTCATTGGACCCTCACTTTTTGTTCAACTCGTCCTTTGTCCGAACCGGAAATGTCATCCAGCAGCCTATCGACGCCAGCGTAGCATGCATCGGGAAATTCGCAAAAAAAGTAGCGCTTTCCGTCCGGGCAGAAAACCTTGCGCGGAAAACCTGTTGTCCGCCGGCTCCTGTTCGGCCAAAGCGGGGTGCTCCATTGCTGCACAATGAAAAGGAAAAGGCCCCCTCCCCTTTCGCAGGAACGGGCCGAACGGGCCCTGGACCGGAAGCAGAGACCGGGTTATGCCCGTTCCACATATTCGAAGGTTTCGGTGTTGACGACGATATCCTCGTCAGGCCCGACGAAGGGCGGCACCATCACCCGCAGCCCGTTGTCCAGCACCGCCGGCTTGAAGCTGTTGGCGGCGGTCTGCCCCTTCACCACCGGCTCGGTCTCGACCACCCTGCAGGTGACTTTCTGCGGCAGCGAAGCGCTCAGCGCCTCCTCCTCGTGATACTCGATCTGCACCGTCATGCCGTCCTGCAGGAACGGGCGGCGCTCGCCGAGGATCTCGGCCGGCAGTTCGATCTGCTCGAAGGTCTCCATGTCCATGAACACCAGCATGCCATCGTTTTCGTAGAGGAACTGCTGGTCCTTCTGCTCCAGGCGCACGCGCTCCACCTTGTCGGCGGAGCGGAATCGCTCGTTCAGCTTGGTGCCGTTGCGCAGGTTGCGCAGCTCGACCTGGGCGAAGGCGCCGCCCTTGCCGGGCTTGACATGCTCGACTCTGACCGCGACCCACAGCCCCCCCTGATGCTCCAGGACATTGCCGGGGCGGATTTCGTTACCGTTGATCTTGGACATGGCAGAAACCGTGACAAATCTTTGCAATCCTTTGGGCGAGACCTATATATGCGTAGCGTCAGGGGCGCAAGACAACTACATCCTGTGGCCCGGCGGGAAGGAGGTATGCATCATACGCATGATAGATATGCAAAAACTGGATACCCGAATCATGCGCAACCTGTCATAAGGGCGCAAACCCGCGAAAGTGCAAGAGCAAGAACAAGGGAAACCCATGGCGGATTTTGTTGACGGCACGGCATTCAACCACGAACAGGGCACCCGGGCGCGCAAGCTGTTTGCGGCGGTGGTTCTCGCGGCTCTGGACGATGCGATCGCCGATGACAAGAAATACGGCAACGGACCCGAGCAGATCGCCCGCTGGGCGCGCTCTCGCGACGGGCGCGAGGTGCTGACCTGCGCCGGGATCGACCCCAACGAGAGGGTGGTCAAGGGGCTGATGGAGTTCGTCGCCCGGGGCGTGCGCACCTCGGTCGCGCTCTCGCGCGAGGAAAGCGAACGCCGCAGCGCAGCGGCGGCCGCAGCCGAGCAGGCCCGGGCCGCCTGAGAGGCGCCCGCAGAAAGGCGCCGAAGCCGCAGCCCGCTGCTTCACCGCAGGCCCGTCCCTTCTGCCGCTGCTTCACCGCAGCCCCATCTCTTCCATGGAGCGCTCCGGGCAGGAGCGCTCCGGGCAGGGCATGTCGGGCAGAGCGCCGGCGGACGCCCCTGCCCCGGGTGAAATCCGTGCCGTGCCTGTCGCAGAGCGCCGGACGGAATCGGTCCCGGAACGGGCGGAAGGGCGGGCGCCGCACGGCCGGCGAACGTCTCCGGAAGGGAGCTCTGCACCCCGGCCCCGGGCCGGAATGCCCCCCGGCAGGCACGCGGCCTGCCGGGAGCGCAGCGGGCCTGGCAGCCCCGCCTCCCCCGCCCGCAACACTCGGACACGCGGTTGCCGGGGTGGCGGTTTCCACCGGCAGCCCCCACCGCGGCCCCCGCCCGGCGGGTGCGCGGGCGGCCTGTAAGCCGGATTCTGTCCAAGGGTGGATCCCTCTGGATGGCCATTCATCTGGGCGCACCGTTGCCGGCGCGCTCGAGCTGCCAACCCGGACCTGCTGGGGCTGAAGCGGCCCCGGGGCGCGAAGGCCCCGCGCGGTCCCTATTCGGCATTGCTCCCGGTGGGGCTTGCCGTGCCACCGCTGTTGCCAGCGGCGCGGTGCGCTCTTGCCGCACCTTTTCACCGTGACCGGCGCGGACGCCGGCCGTCTGTTTTCTGTGGCGCTTTCCCTCGGGTTTCCCCGGCCGGGCGTTACCCGGCACCGTCGCTTCATGGAGTCCGGACTTTCCTCGGGCCTGTCGCCCGCGGCCATCCGGCCACCCGCGCCCCTCCGATGTAGGGGCCGCGGGCCGCCCGGTCAACCGCGCCGCTGCCCGATCACTGCCCGCCTCCTTCCGGCTCCTGCCCCGCCTCGCCCCCGGAGCGGACCGCCATCCGGAACGGCTCGGGATCCCAGTAGCAGGCGAAACCGTCGCCGTCCGGATCCAGCCCGTAGCGGTCGCGCTTCGGGCCGCCGGCCCTGAGGAAGGCTTCCTGCGCCTGATCGGAGGACGGGTATTTCGCGCAGTTGCGCTCGAAGCGCTCCCGGGAAAAGAGCCCCACCCGGCGGTAGAGCGGCTGGCCGACGCGGTTGTTCGTGGACAGGGCGTAATCCACGATCAGCGCCAGCGAGCGCTTCGGGCGTGGCGGCAGGGGCTTCGGGCGGATCAGCTGATAGGCCCGGCGCTGGGCCTCGAGCCGGGCGCGGTCGCTCTCGATGGTTTCGCGTGCACTGACCGCGTCGAAGTCCTGTTCGTCGGACAGGCCGGGGTTGTCCGGGGCAATCGGGACGGTTCCGGCCGGGACGGCAGCGGCAGGCACCGACCTGCCGCCTGCCGCCTGTGCCGTGCCTGTCCCCGCTTCCGGGGCGGGCGGATCGGCAGCCGGAGGCGCGCCGGCGGCGGCACCGGCCGGAACCTGCGCCTGAGGGCCGCTTGCGCCATCCGCCATGCGCGGGGCCGGGGCGGAGGTGGGCAGATCGAGCCCGGGGGAAATCGTCTCGCCGGAAATCTCGCCCCCCGAGACCAGCGGCACCGCAGCCGCGGCATCACCCGCGCCGGGGCGGGGCTCCGGATAGGCGCCGAAACCGACGCCGCGCCCCGAATCGGGGATCCCGGGCGCGCAGGCGGCCAGCAGCAGCGCGGCGGCGACAACCGGCAGGGCCCGGCGGGCGGCCTTCCGCCGCGGGCGCCTCGCCCGCCCGGTGCGGCCCGTCTGCGGCGCGCGCGTTCCCGGCTTCATCCCGTCATGCTCCCGCCATCATGATCCTGCAGCATCTCGCGGCCTGCATCCTACCACCATCTGGACGGTCTTGAAGCGAACCCGGCGGCGGTTTCGATCACATGTGCGGCATTCAGCAGCGCGCCTTCTTCCCAGGGGCGCCCGATCAGCTGCAGCCCCAGCGGCAGGCCCTGCGAATCAAGCCCCGCCGGCACCGAGACCGCCGGCAGCCCGGCGAGGTTCACCGTGACCGTGAACACGTCGTTGAGATACATCCGCACCGGGTCGGCATCGGCCATCTCGCCCAGGCCGAAGGCGGCCGAGGGGGTTGTCGGGGTCAGGATCGCTTCCACCCCTTGCGCGAAGGCGTCCTCGAAGTCCTTCGCGATCAGCGTGCGCACCTTGCGGGCCCGGTTGTAATAGGCATCGTAGAAACCGGCCGAGAGCACGTAGGTGCCGATCATCACCCGCCGCTGCACCTCGTCTCCGAAGCCTTCGGCGCGGGTCTTTTCGTACATCTCGGTGATACCGTCGCCGGCGCCGAGTTTCGCCCGGTGGCCGTAACGCACCCCGTCATAGCGCGCCAGGTTCGAGGACGCCTCGGCCGGGGCGATCACGTAATAGGCCGGCAGCGCGTATTTCGTGTGCGGCAGCGAGATGTCCACCACCTCGGCGCCAGCGTCGCGCAGCATCCGCCGGCCCTCGGCCCAGAGCGACTCGATCTCGGCCGGCATCCCCTCCATCCGGTATTCGCGCGGAATGCCGATCTTCCGGCCGCGGATGTCGCCGTTCAGCGCCGCTTCGAAATCGGGCACCGGAATGTCGGCGCTGGTGCTGTCCTTCGGGTCGTGGCCGGCCATCGCCGCGAGCATGATCGCCGCGTCGCGCACGCTCTTGGTCATCGGCCCCGCCTGGTCGAGCGAACTGGCGAAGGCGATGATCCCCCAGCGCGAGCAGCGCCCGTAGGTGGGCTTCAGCCCGACGATTCCGCTGAAGGCCGCCGGCTGGCGGATCGAGCCTCCGGTATCGGTCCCGGTGGCAGCGAGGCAGAGATCCGCGGCCACCGCCGCCGCCGAACCGCCCGAGGAACCGCCGGGGGTGAGCGGGGTTTCGTCGTCCACCCGTCGCCAGGGGTTGACGGCACTGCCGTAGGTGCTGGTCTCGTTCGATGAGCCCATGGCGAATTCGTCCATGTTCAGCTTGCCCAGCATCACCGCGCCGGCCTCGAACAGCCTGCTGGTGACGGTGCTTTCGTATTCCGGGCGGAAGCCGTTCAGGATGAACGAGGCCGCCTGGCTGGGCACGCCGCGGGTGCAGAACAGATCCTTGATCCCCAGCGGGATGCCGCACATGTCCGGCGCCCCCCCGGCCCGCAGCCGCGCATCGGCCGCGCGCGCCTGTTCCAGGGCCAGCTCGGGAGTTCCGTGCACAACCGCGTTCAGCGCCCCCGCCGCCTCGATCGCCGCAAGGCAGGCCTCGGTCAGCTCGACCGCGCTCACCTCGCCCCGGCGCAGCGCATCGCGCGCCTCGGCAATGGTCATCCTGTTCAGATCGCCCATCTGCTCCACCCCTATTCCACCACCTTGGGAACCGCGAAGAAGCCCTCGCGGGCATCGGGCGCATTGGCCAGGATCTTTTCAGGCATGCTGCCGTCGGTTACCACGTCGGGGCGGCGCTTGAGCCGCATCGGCGAGACCGAGACCATCGGCTCCACCCCTTCGACATCGACCTCGTTCAACTGTTCGATGAACCCGAGGATCGCGCTGAATTCCTCGGCCAGGGCCGGCAGGCGTTCCTCCTCCACCCGGATCCGGGCGAGCCTGGCCACATGGGCGGCGGTCTTGGCATCGATCGGCATCGGACATGTCCCCCTGCTCTGACCGGGAAGCGTTTAGCGCCCCCGGCGTGGATGGGCAAGGCGGCGCGGCGTGACATGGCGGATTACGGCGCTATGCTGGCCCCGGCTTCGCAGCGGGCCTGACAGCCGCAGAGCCTTTGGAAGCAGATGATACAGGGAGGACGGACCATGAAGATCATCTGGCTCGGACATTCCGGATTCCGGATCGAGATCGCCGATCAGATCCTGCTGCTGGACCCCTGGCTGACCGGCAACCCGATGTTCCCCGAGACCCGGCGCAGCGAGGCGACCGATGGCGTCACCCATGTGCTGGTAAGCCACGGCCACGGCGACCACTCGGCCGACGCGCTGGCGATCTCCGAGGCCGCCGGCGCTCCGATCGTGGGCATCTACGACCTGATGAGCTGGTGGGAGGCCACGCGGGGGGCAAGGGTGATCGGCTTCAACAAGGGCGGCACGCTCCGGCTGGGCGAGGTGGCGGTGACGATGGTCAACGCGGTGCATTCCTCGTCGCTCGAGAGCGCCTCGGGCCCCGTCTATACCGGCGGCGAGGCCGGCTACATCATCGCCGGCGAGGGGCATGTGATCTATTTTTCCGGTGACACCGACGTGATGGCCGACATGAAGATCTTCCACGACCTGCATGCCCCCGACATCGGCATCCTGGCCGCCGGCGGGCATTTCACCATGGACATGAAGCGCGCCGCCTATGCCGCGAAGACCTTCTTCGACTTCAGGACGCTGATCCCCTGCCACTACCGCACCTTCCCGATTCTCGAACAGTCGGCCGAGGCGCTGAAGGACGCCCTGCCGGAGGTCGAGGTGATCGAACCGCAGGTGCTGGAACCGATCATGATCTGAGCGTCCCCGCTTCCCCTGCCCGCACGGGACGGCCGCTTCCCCCGCCCGCCGCCGCACCGTGCTCTGCGCCCTGCCCGCACCCCGGCGCGCCTGCCTCAGCCCTTCCGGCGCTTGTGCGCGAAGAACCCGCGCAGCAGCGCCTCGGCTTCCCGGGCGGCGATCCCGTCGAGCACCTCGGGCACGTGGTGGCACTGGGGGTGCGCGAAAACCCGCGCCCCGTGCGCAACCCCGCCCGACCTCGGATCGTCCGCACCGTAGCAAAGCCGCGCGATCCGGGCCTGGCTGATGGCCGAGGCGCACATCGGGCAGGGCTCCAGCGTCACGTAGAGCACATGCCCGGGAAGCCGCTCGGAGCCGGCGGCGGCACAGGCGGCGCGGATGGCGAGGATCTCGGCATGCGCGGTGGGGTCGGACAGTTCCCGGGTGCGGTTGCCGGCGGCGGCAACGATCTCGCCCGATGGCGAGACCACGACCGCGCCCACCGGCACCTCGTCGCGCCGACCGGCCATGCGCGCCTCGGCCAGGGCGGCTTCCATGTGGCTGGCGAATGTCATGCCCCCTCATGGCCCGAAGCGGGCGCCTTGCCAAGCGGCTTTCCCTTCCCGCCGGCTTTCCCTTCCGCCGACGCCGCGCTATGGCGGAGCGCATGGAAGACGAACCGAAGCGGAGCGAGCGTATCGCCAAGGTGATCGCACGCGCCGGGCTGGCCAGCCGGCGCGCGGCCGAACGCATGATCGCCGAGGGGCGGGTGGCGGTGAACGGAAAACCGGTTACCGGCCCGGCACTGAACGTTTCCCCCTCCGACCGCATCACCGTGGACGGCAGGCCGCTGGCCGCGCCCGGCCCGGTGCGGATCTGGCGCTATCACAAGCCTGCCGGGCTGATCACCAGCGCGCGCGACGAAAAGGGCCGGCCGACGGTGTTCGACAACCTGCCCGAAGACATGCCGCGGGTGATGAGCATCGGCCGGCTCGATCTCAATTCGGAAGGCCTGCTGCTGCTGACCAACGACGGCGAGGTCAAGCGACGGCTGGAACTGCCCTCGACCGGCTGGCTGCGCCGCTACCGGGTGCGGGTGAAGGGGCGCCCGGCCGAGGCGCTGCTCGCCCCGCTGCGGGAAGGGCTGAAGCTGGAGGGCGAGGCCTTTCGCCCGATGGCGGTGAGCATGGACCGCCAGCAGGGTGCCAACGCCTGGCTGACGGTGGCGCTGCGCGAGGGACGGAACCGCGAGATCCGCCGCGCGATGGAAGCCGTTGGGCTGGTCGTGAACCGGCTGATCCGGATCTCCTACGGGCCGTTCCAGCTGGGAGGGCTGAAACCCGGAGAGGTGGAGGAGGTGAAACAGCAGGTGGTGCGCGATCAGCTGGGAGCGGGAACGAACCCGGGAGCGAAGACGCGCCGCCCCCGGCGCGGAGCAGCGGGTCCAGGCGGCTCGTGAACCCCGCACCAGCGCGCAAGCCGGCAGGAACCGCCGGAAAATGCCGCAGTGGCTTCGGTGCGCGAGCCGGGCTATAGAAGGGCTGACGTCCTGGTGGACCTGGTGAAACGGTATCGGGGGGAAAGGTGAGCGCAACCGGATTGCAGAAGCTGGCATATGTTCTGCTGATCGCTGTCATCCTCTATGTCGCGATTGCCGGGGGGAGATGATGGGCAGATCCTACGGTGGCCGGTTCAGCCCCGACCGGCAGAAGGCGAAAGCGGCAGGAGAGGCCGCCCGCACCCCGACCGTGCCGGCGCGCAACCCCTGGCGCAGCGCGCGCCCGAGCCGTGCCGGGGCGCGGGCGAACTTCCTGTTCCTGGTGCCGCTGCCGCTGGCGGTGCGCGCCTTCGGCCAGGATCCGGTCGGGCTGGCGCTGAGCCTCGCCGGGCTCGGCCTGCTGCTCCTGGCCGCCTGGCTGACCCGCGAGGGGCTGCTGGCCGAAGACGCCTACCATGCCCGCAAGATCGCCCGCCGCCCGGCGCTTCCGCGCAAGATCTTCGCCTCGGTCCTGACCGCGGCGGGGCTGGCGGTTGCCGTCCTGGGCTCCGGCGGAGGAGCGGCGGAGGGCGGCGTCCTCGCTCTTCTGGGAGGGATATTGCACCTCCTCGCCTTCGGCCCGGACCCGCTGCGCGACAAGGGGATGGAGGGAATCGACCGTTTCCAGCAGGACCGGGTGGCGCGCGCCGTGGACGAGGCCGAGCGGCACCTGGCGGCGATGCTGCAGGCCGTCCGCCGCAGTGGCGCGCGCGATCTGGAGGCACGTGTCGAACGTTTTGCCGCCACCGCCCGCGACATGTTCCGCACCGTCGAAGAGGACCCGCGCGACCTGACGGCGGCCCGGCGCTACCTGGGGGTCTATCTGCTGGGGGCGCGCGATGCGACAGCGAAGTTCGCCGACATCTACAGCCGCAGCGCCGACCCGCAGGCGCGGGCCGACTACGAGACCCTGCTGGACGACCTGGAGAAGAATTTCGCCGCCCGCACCCGCAGGCTGCTGCTTGACGACAGGAGCGATCTGGAAATCGAAATCGAAGTGCTGCGTGCACGCCTCGCACGCGAGGGGCTGCGTGAGCGGCAGATGTCAGAAGGAGAGTACGATGAGTGACGCGGTGCGCCGGAAGGCGGAAAGGGATCTCGAACTGCTGGAGGAGGTGACGGCGGCGCAGCTGCCCGAGCCGCTGCCCGAGGTGGTGCCGCTGGAGGCCGCCGAAGCACCGCTGACCGAGGAGATCCGCAAGCGGATGAAGGAAATCGACCTGGCCGATACCGGCTCGATCATCAGCTTCGGCTCTGCCGCCCAGGCCGAGCTTCAGGAAATCAGCCAGGCGATGCTGACCGACGTGCGCAACAAGGATGTCGGCCCGGCCGGCGATGCCCTGCGCGAGATCGTCACCACCATCCGCGGCTTCTCGGTTTCCGAACTCGACGTGCGGCGCAAGCGCAGCTGGTGGGAACGCCTGCTGGGCCGGGCCGCTCCCTTTGCCGATTTCGTGGCCCGCTACGAAACCGTGCAGAGCCAGATCGATCAGGTGACCGAAAACCTGCTGATGCACGAGCACCGGCTGCTCAAGGACATCAAGTCGCTCGACAGGCTCTACGAAAAGACGCTCGAATTCTATGACGAGCTGGCACTCTACATCGCCGCCGGCGAGGAAAAGCTGAAGGAGCTCGACGAACGGACCATCCCGGCCAAGGAGCGGGAGGCCGGGCAGGCGCCCGAGGACAAGGCGGTGCTGATCGCCCAGGAGCTGCGCGACCTGCGCGCGGCGCGCGACGATCTGGAACGCCGGGTGCATGACCTGAAGCTGACGCGGCAGGTCACCATGCAGTCGCTGCCCTCGATCAGGCTGGTGCAGGAAAACGACAAGTCGCTGGTGACGAAGATCAACTCGACGCTCGTCAACACCATCCCGCTGTGGGAAACCCAGCTGGCGCAGGCGGTGACGATCCAGCGTTCCTCCGAGGCCGCCGCCGCGGTGAAGGAGGCCGGCGACCTGACCAACGAGCTGCTGACGGCGAATGCCGAGAACCTGCGCCAGGCCAACCGGATGGTGCGCGAGGAAATGGAGCGCGGCGTGTTCGACATCGAATCGGTGAAGAAGGCCAATGCCGAGCTGATCGCCACCATCGAGGAAAGCCTCGCCATCGCCGACGAGGGCAAGCGCCGGCGCGCCCGGGCCGAGGAAGAACTGAAGAAGCTGGAAACCGAACTGCGCGACGCCCTCGCCGCGGCCCGCGCCCGCGGCGGCGGCACCGCGCCGGCGCAGGCGGACGGGCAGGACACCGGGCAGGACACCGGGCAGGGCAGGCGCTGACAGCCTTGCGTGCCGGCAGACGCCATATCCTGCATCTTGCCCGGGCGCTTGCCGCCACCGCCCTGCTGGCCGGCTGCGACCCGGCGCGGCTGGTGCAGGACGACCGCCCGCCGCCCCGCCCCGCCCCGCCCCGGCCCGCCCCGCCCCCGGCCCGTTCGGCCGAAAGCGAGGCCCTGGCGCGCTACTATGCGCGGGTCCAGGACAGCTTCCTCGCCCAGGGGCTGCTGCGCACCGACGGCGGCGGCCCCGATGTGCCCTTCGACGCCCGCGACCTGGTGGAGAACTTCATCCGCATCGCCCTGTTCGAGGAATACGCCACCGTGGACGGCCGGATCATCGCCCGGCAGACCCCGAGCCGGCTGCACAAGTGGGTCGCGCCGGTCCGGATGCAGGTGATCTTCGGGAGGACCGTCCCGCGGGACCAGCAGCGCCGGGATCGGGACAGCATCGCCGCCTATGTGGCCCGGCTGTCGCGAATCACCGGGCTGCCGATGCGCCTGGTGCCGGAGAACGCCAATTTCCACGTCTTCATCGTCAACGAGGAGGAGCGGCGCGCCCTCGGCGACAGGATCCGCCGGCTGCTGCCCGGAATCGACGAGGCCACCGTGAAGGCCGTGACCGACATGCCGCGCTCCACCTTCTGCCTGGTGTTCGCGCTGAATTCGGAAGAGACCGGAACCTACAGCCGGGCGCTTGCGGTGATCCGGGGCGAACACCCCGACCTGATGCGCCTTTCCTGCATCCACGAGGAGATCGCCCAGGGGCTGGGCCTGTCCAACGACAGCCCCAAGGCGCGCCCCTCGATCTTCAACGACGACGAGGAATTCGCCCTGCTCACCAGCCATGACGAGATGCTGCTGCGCATCCTGTACGACCCGCGGACAATCCCGGGCATGACCGCCCGCGAGGCGCGCCCGATCGTGGAAACCATAGCCGCCGAACTTCTCGGCGGTTCCAGCTGAGACCCGAACCGACGGAGGCCCCGATGGGAATTCTCGACTTTCTGACCGGCGAATTCATCGACGTCATTCACTGGGTGGATGACAGCCGCGATACCATGGTCTGGCGCTTCGAACGCGAAGGCCACGAGATCAAATACGGCGCCAAGCTGACGGTGCGCGAAGGCCAGGCGGCGGTCTTCGTCCATGAAGGGGTGATCGCCGATGTGTTTTCCCCCGGGCTCTACCTGCTGGAGACCAACAACATGCCGGTGCTCACGACCCTGCAGCACTGGGACCACGGCTTCCGCTCGCCCTTCAAGTCGGAAATCTACTTCGTCAGCACGACCCGTTTCAGCAATCTGAAATGGGGCACCAGAAACCCCATCATCCTGCGCGACCCGGAATTCGGCCCGCTGCGCATCCGCGCCTATGGCACCTATGCGATCAGGGTCGCCGACCCGGCGCTGTTCCTGCGCGAAATCGTCGGCACCGACGGCGAATTCACCATGGACGAGATCAGCTTCCAGATCCGCAACATCATCGTGCAGGAGTTTTCCCGGGTGATCGCCCGCAGCGGGATCCCGGTTCTGGACATGGCCGCCAACACCGATGATCTGGGCAGGCTGGTGGTCGCGGAAATCGCGGACACGCTGGCGCAATACGGGCTGGCCATGCCCGAACTCTATGTAGAGAACATCTCGCTGCCGCCCGCCGTCGAGGAGGCGCTGGACAAGCGGACATCGATGGGGCTCGCGGGCGATCTGGGCAAGTTCACCCATTATTCGGCCGCCGAGGCGATGAGTGCCGCGGCGCGCAACCCCGGCGCCGCGGGTGCGGGGCTGGGCGCCGGCCTGGGGCTGGGAATCGGCATGGCGATGAGCGGGCAGATGGCCGGGCAGATGGCGGTGCAGAGCGGCCCCTGGGGCCCGGTGGCCCGGCAGCCCTCCCCACAGCCCTCTCCACAGCCCGCCCCGGCGCCCCCGCCCGCGGCTTTCCCGCCGCCGCCGGTCGAGCGAATCTGGCATGTCGCCGAAGGCGGCAAGACCCGCGGCCCCTTTTCGCGGGCGGATCTCGGGCGGATGGCCGCCGACGGGGCGCTGACGCGCCAGAGCCTGGTCTGGAGCGCCGGCCAGGACGGCTGGCTGGCTGCCGAGGACGTTCCGGAACTGGCGCAGCTGTTCACCGTGATGCCGCCGCCGCCGCCCTCTGCGGGCTGAGCAGCGCCCGGCACCCCGAAACGGACAGGAGACCGACCCGAGTTGAGCGCTTCTCCTCCGCCTTCCCCTCCGCCACCCCCGCCTGCCGCAGGAGAGGGTTCGGCCACGCACCGCTTCCCCTGCCTGCGCTGCGGCGCCGATCTGCGCTTCGACCCGGAGCAGGGACAGCTGGTCTGCGGCTTCTGCGGCGACGCACAGCCGCTGGATGGCGGCGCGCCGCGGGAAGAGGCGCTTCGGGAAACCGACTACCGAAGCGCCCTGTCAGCGCAGCTCCCCGCGGCCGAATCGGAAGAAATCCGCACCGCGCGCTGCGCCAGCTGCGGCGCCAGTTTCGAATTCGACCCGAACACCCACGCCGCCGAATGCCCCTTCTGCTCCACCCCGATCGTCACCGATACCGGCCTCCGGCGGCAGATCAAGCCCCAGGCGGTGCTGCCCTTCGCGGTTTCCGAGCGCGCCGCGCGAAAGGCGATGACGGACTGGCTCGGCGGGTTGTGGTTCGCACCCTCGGGGCTGCGGGAATACGCCCGCAAGGGGCGGAAGATGCAGGGCATCTACGTGCCCTACTGGACCTTCGATGCCGACACCCGCTCCACCTATCGCGGCGCGCGCGGGACCGTCTATTACGTCACCCGCACCGTCACCCGCAACGGCCAGAAGGTGCGGCAGCGCGTGCAGAAGGTGCGCTGGCGCCCCGTCAGCGGCCGGGTGGCGCGATTCTTCGACGACATCCTGGTGCTGGCCTCGCGCTCCCTGCCCCGGCGCTATACCGATGCGCTGGAGCCGTGGGACCTGTCGGCGCTGGAGCCCTACCGGCCCGAATACCTGGCCGGGTTCCGCGCCGAGGGCTATACCGTCGATCTCGAAGAGGGCTACGCGCTGGCGCGCGAGCACATGGACCGGGTGATCCGCCGCGACGTGCGCTTCGACATCGGCGGCGACCGGCAGCGCATCCACCAGATCCGCACCACGGTTTCCGATGTCACCTTCAAGCACATCCTGCTGCCGGTGTGGCTGGCCGCCTACCGATACCGCGGCAAGAGCTACCGCTTCGTGGTCAACGGCCAGAGCGGGCGGGTGCGGGGCGAACGGCCGTGGTCGGTGTGGAAAATCGCGCTGGCGGTGATCGCAGGTGCCGCGCTGGCCGGGGCCATCGGCTATCTCGCAGCCCGCTCGTGAACGCCGGCCCGCGGACGCGCGGACGCACGCCGCGAAAGCGCGACCGGGGCAGGACCCCCGGAAAGCGCCCCGCAGGCCGCCCCGCCCGAGCGCCCCGCGCATCCCGGTGCATCCCGGCACACGGCCCCTTTCGCCGCATCCCGGCGCGCCGGCGCGCCGATGCACCCGCGGGCGGCCTCAGCCCTTGCCGATCCTGATCCGGCGCGCGCCCGGGGCGTCATCGGAACGGATCCGCCCGACCCGGATGGTCAGCACCCCGTTGCCGAGATCGGCCGTGACCGCGTTCGGATCGGCATCCGCCGGCAGGCGGAAGCTGCGCGAGAACGCCCCGTACTGGCGCTCGGAGAAATACCAGGTATCCCCCCTTTCCTCGCGGTGGCTCTTCTTTTCGCCGCGCACGGTCAGCACATCGCCTTCGACCAGCACCTCGATATCGTCTTCCTCGACCCCCGGCAGCTCGATCGCGATCTCGTAGGCATCCTCGCCCGACGAAGCCTCGGAAGCCGGGGCGAGCCAGTCGTGCAGCTTGGCGCCGATTGCCTGGAACGGCGCGAACAGCTGCGGGAGCAGACCGCTTGTCAGTGTCTTTTCCACCATGTCGATCCTCCTTTCCGTTCCTTCTTTGCGTTGCTCTCCTCCTGATCTAGGTATGGTTCCGGGAATTTCGAGTCCTCTCCCGATGCAGCTGCCCCCGCCCGGGCAGGAGCGGCGCAAGCAACGGGAGGAAGACGGAAGGAAAACGACGGAAGGAAGAGGAAAGGCCGGTGATCCTGTGCTGCGGGGAAGCCCTGATCGACATGCTGCCGGGCAGGACCGCCGAAGGCGAGGACGCCTTCGTGCCCCGCCCCGGCGGCGCCGTGTTCAACACCGCCATCGCCCTGGGGCGGCTGGGCGCGCCGGTCGGGCTGTTCACCGGCCTGTCGGAGGACATGTTCGGCCGGCGTCTGCGCGCGGCCCTGGCCGAAAGCGGCGTCGATTTTTCCCTGGCCGCGATCGGTCCGCGCCCGACCACGCTGGCCTTCGTCGAACTGCGCGACGGCCAGGCCCGCTATGTCTTCCATGACGAGAACACCGCCGGGCGAATGCTGGGAGCGGATGACCTGCCGGCCCTTCCGGAAGGGCTCCGCGCGCTGTTCTTCGGCGGCATCTCGCTGGCCGTCACCCCCTGTGCGGAAGCCTACGAGGCGCTGATGGAACGCGCGGCAGGCCGGCGTGTCATCATGCTGGATCCGAACATCCGCCCCGGCTTCGCCGCCGACGAGGCCGCCTACCGGGCGCGTATCGGGCGGATGATCGCGCGAGCCGATCTGGTGAAGCTGTCCGACGAGGATCTGCGCTGGCTGGCCGGCCCCGGCGATCCGCTGCGGCAGCTGCGCGCCCTGATCGGCGACAGCGCCCGTATCGCCCTGCTGACCGAGGGCGCCCGGGGAGCGCGCGCCGTCACGCGGGAATTCGAGCTCCGCCTTGCCGCGCCCGCGGTCGAGGTCGTCGACACGGTCGGCGCCGGAGACAGCTTCAACGCCGGCGTCCTGGCCGCGTTGCAGGCCGCCGGGGCGCTGCGCCGGGAGGCGCTGGCGGAAATCGACGCCGCGACCCTGCACGCGGCGCTGGAGCTGGGGGTGCGGGTGGCCGCCGTCACGGTATCGCGGGCCGGCGCCAACCCGCCCCGGGCAGAGGAACTCTGATGCGCGCCCTGCTCCAGCGGGTGCGCCGCGCCGAGGTTTCCGTGAACGGCGCCGTCGTGGGGCGCACCGGCCCGGGACTCGTGGTATTCGTCTGCGCCATGCGCGGCGACAGCGAATCCGAGGCGGCTCGGCTGGCCGCCAAGGTGGCCAGGCTGCGCATCTTCGCCGATGCGCGCGGGCGGATGAACCGCGCCCTTTCCGACATCGGCGGCGGAGCGCTGGTGATCAGCCAGTTCACCCTTGCCGCCGATACCGCGCGGGGCAACCGCCCCGGCTTTTCCTCCGCCGCGCCTCCGCAGGAGGGGCGGGCGCTCTACGAGGCCTTCGCCCGCCAGCTGGCCGCACAGGGCGTGCCGGTGGAAACCGGAATCTTCGGTGCCGACATGCAGGTTGCGCTGGTCAATGACGGGCCGGTCACGATCTGGCTCGACACCGACGGCTGAGCTCCCGGCCCGGGAACCGGGGCGGCGATGCGAAACGACCCGGGCCGCGCCCTCCGGCGAGGCTTGTCAAGCCGCGCCCGCACCCCTAGATAGGGGGCGAGAGGTTGGCGCGGGCAAGCGTCTCGCCAACCCGGTCAGGTCCGGAAGGAAGCAGCCGTAACGAGCCCTGCTTGGGTCGCTGTCCAGCCTCTCACCTCTCCCGCCATCCTGTCCGGCCGACCCGAGCCCGGGCCTCCCGTGCCGTGCCGCGCTTCCTGCCGATCCTGCCGGGCAACCCCGACGGCCGCCTGCCGCGCTTCCTGCCGATCCTGCCGCACCGGGAGCCGCCACGCGCCAGCCGCGCTCTTCTCCGCCCCACCCGGGAGGCGACAGGGCACGGCCGCCGCCGCCTCCTCTCAACCGCCCCGGATGCCGGCAAGCGCCGCCCCCAGCAACACCGCGAGCACCCCCGCAGCCAGCAGCAACGGGACCGCCGCCACCCGCCTGATGCCCGACCGGCACGGAAAGGCACGCCCCAGCCCCCAGCAGCCGATCGCCAGTATTCCGGCCACGCCCTGCCAGCCGAGAAACCCCGTCAGCCGCCCCGGCCAGGGCGCGCCGGGAAGGGGAAGCTCCGCCGGCCGCAGCAGCAGCGCCAGCGACACTCCCGATGCCGCGATCCAGAGCGCAAGCAGCACCATCAGCGCCACGATCCGCCGCGCCTGCGCCCTGTCCTCCTCCAGCTTTCGCCGCCCGGCCATGTCCCGCACTCCTCCTGCCCGGCGCCGGAACCCCGCACATGCGCTGGACGCGCTCCCGCGCAGCGCCTAACCTGCCGCGGCCACCAACGAGGAAGCCGATGAGCGACACCCCCGACAGCAGCTACCGGGTTCTGGCCCGGAAATACCGGCCCGAAACCTTTGCCGATCTGGTCGGCCAGGATGCGATGGTGCGCACCCTGAAGAACGCCTTTGCCGCAGACCGCATCGCGCAGGCCTTCATCCTGACCGGGATCCGCGGCACCGGCAAGACGACGACCGCGCGAATCATCGCCAAGGGGCTGAACTGCACCGGCCCCGACGGCACGGGCGGCCCCACCACCGAGCCCTGCGGCGCCTGCGAACACTGCCTGGCCATTGCCGAAGGGCGCCATGTGGACGTGATGGAAATGGACGCCGCCAGCCGCACCGGGGTCGGCGACATCCGCGAGATCATCGACAGCGTGCACTACCGCGCCGCCTCGGCCCGCTACAAGGTCTACATCATCGACGAGGTGCACATGCTGTCCACCTCGGCCTTCAACGCGCTGCTGAAGACGCTGGAAGAGCCGCCCGCGCATGTGAAGTTCATCTTTGCCACGACCGAGATCCGCAAGGTGCCGGTGACGGTGCTGAGCCGCTGCCAGCGGTTCGACCTGCGCCGGATCGAGCCCGAAGACATGCTCGCCCTGCTGCGCCGGATCGCCCAGGCCGAGGGCGGGCTGATCAGCGACGAAGCGCTGGCGCTGATCGTGCGCGCCGCCGAGGGTTCGGCCCGCGATGCCACCTCGCTCCTGGATCAGGCGCTCGGCCACGGCAGCGGCGAGATCACGGCAGAGCAGGTGCGCGCCATGCTAGGGCTGGCCGACCGGGGTCGGGTGATCGACCTGTTCGAGATGATCATGAAGGGCGATGCCGCCGACGCGCTGAACGAGCTTTCCGCCCAGTATGCAGACGGCGCCGACCCGATGGCGGTGCTGCGCGATCTGGCCGAGCTGACCCACTGGATTTCGGTGGTGAAGATCAGCCCCGAAGCGGCCGAGGATCCAACGGTCTCGCCCGACGAACGCAGCCGTGGCCAGGCACTGGCCGGGCGGCTGCCGATGCGGGCGCTGACCCGCATGTGGCAGATGCTTCTGAAGGCGCTGGAGGAGGTGGCGCTGGCCCCCAATGCGATGATGGCCGCCGAAATGGCGATCATCCGCCTTACCCATGTGGCCGACCTGCCCAGCCCCGAAGAGCTGATCCGCAAGCTGCAGGAGACCCCCTCCCCCGCAGCCCCGCCGCCCTCGGGCCCGCCCGCCGCCGGCGCTCCGGCCGCACCGCAGCGGAGCCCCGACACGGGCCGGGCCGGCGGCGCGCCCTCCCCTGCCGCCCCGCCGGCACCTCCCCCGCCGACGCGCGGGGGGCAGGGCGGCCCGGCCACCGCAGCGGCACCGGCTGGCGAAACCGCCCTCTCCCGCTTCCCGGATTTCGAAAGCGTCGTCGAACTGATCCGCCGGAACCGCGACATGCAGCTTCTGATCGAGGTCGAGAACTCCCTGCGCCTTGCCTCCTTCGCGCCGGGGCGAATCGAGTTCACCCCGACCGGCAGCGCGTCGGCCGACCTTGCCCAGCGGCTCGCCCGGCGCCTTCAGCAGTGGACCGGGCAGCGCTGGGGGGTGACGCTGGTGCCCGGCGCCACGACCCCCACCATTGCCGAAACCCGCAACGCCGCCGAAGCCGCCCGCAGGCGGGAAGCGCTCGACAACCCCGTCGTGCGGGCCATATTCGAAACTTTCCCGAAGGCCGAAATCAGGGATGTCCGCAGCCTGAGCACCGCCTCCCCGCCGGGAGATCCGGAAACGGCCCCGGAAGACGATGCAGACGAGGAAGGCTGGGATCCCTTCGAGGAAACCTGAACCGGCCCCGAACCCGCACGCGCCCCCGCGCGGCGGGCAAACCGCCCCGGCCATCGGGGACCGCCGGCAGCGCGCGCGACGGCTGCCCTCCGGTCCGGCCCTTGTGGCGGCAGGCCGCAATGCGTAAATGCGTATCTGTGCGGAAGCAGACCCGCCCGATCAGAGGAGAGACGCGATGCTCAAGGGCCTCGGCGGCCTTGGCGACATGGCCAGGATGATGAAAGCCGCGCAGGAGATGCAGACCCGGATGAGCGAGCTGCAGGAGCAGCTTGCCCGAATCACCGTCACCGGCGAAAGCGGCGCCGGGCTGGTCAGGGCAACGGCCACCGCCAAGGGCGAGCTGACGGCTCTGGACATCGATCCCTCGATCTTCAACGCCGATGAAAAGGAGGTGGTCGAGGATCTGATCCTTGCCGCGATCAAGGACGCGCAGACCAGGGCACGGGAACGCACCCAGCAGGAAATGCGCAAGCTGACCGAGGCGATGGGCCTGCCCGCAGGCATGGATCTGCCGGTCTGAGCCGGTGGGCGAGGCGACACGCGATATCGAGGCGCTGATAGAGATCATGGCGAAGCTGCCCGGTCTCGGGCCGCGCTCGGCCAGACGCGCGGTGCTGCACATGATCAAGAAGCGCGCGCTGCTGATGGCGCCGCTGGCCGAGGCGCTGCAGCGGGTCGCGGACTCGGCACGCCAATGCCTGACCTGCGGCAACATCTGCACCGCCGAGATCTGCGACATCTGCGCCAGCGACAAGCGCGCCACCGGCGAGCTCTGCGTGGTCGAGGACGTGGCCGACCTGTGGGCGATGGAACGCGCCGGCGCCTTCGGCGGCCGCTACCACGTGCTGGGTGGCACGCTGAGCGCGCTCGACGGCATCGGCCCCGAGGATCTGTCGATCCCGCGGCTGTGCCGGCGCGTCTCCGAGGAGAACATCACCGAGGTGATCCTGGCGCTCAATGCCACCGTCGATGGCGCCACCACCGCCCATTACATCGCCGAGGAGCTCGAGGGGCGGGTCCGCGTCACCTCGCTGGCGCAGGGGGTGCCGATCGGCGGCGAGCTGGACTATCTGGACGACGGCACCATCGGCGCCGCGCTCAGGGCACGCAAGGCGCTGTGAGCGCGCGGGCCGGGGGCTGGCCGGCTCTCCCACCCGTTCCCGGGAGCATGCTCCCCCGAGAACATCCGCCGCCGGAGCAACAGACAGGGCAACCGCCGGAGACGGCGGGCCGCCCTTCGCCCGGAGCGTGTCATTCACGCATGCCGTTCACGCCGGAGCATGCCGTGCAGGGCGGAGCATGCCGTGCAGGGGCGGGAACCGGCCGTGGCGCCTCGGAGATGCGAAACCGGAAAGCCCGGGCGTTTCGCCCTGATGCGGCCGACCCCGGCAGACACCGGCCCCTGAGGGCCTAGCTCCTGTTGTCGTCGCTTCCTTCGTCGTCGTCGCTGCCGGGCAGGTTGAACAGGCTGTCGGCGTCCAGTTCCCTTTCCCCGGGCTTTTCTTCTTCCTCACCAGAAGACAGGGTGAAGGTTTCGAGCCCCGAGATCGCGCTGGGGATCTTCGGTTCGGGATCCATGATCAGCGACTGCTCGGTGCCCACCAGCTTGCGGCGCTCGTCGTCATCCATCACGCCGCCCTCCCTGGCCTTTTTCGCCGCCGCCTTCTGCACGGCGGCATCCAGTTCCGACTGCTTGCACAGCCCGAGCGCCACCGGGTCGATCGGCTGGATGTTGGCGATGTTCCAGTGGGTGCGCTCGCGGATCGACTGGATGGTCGGCTTGGTGGTGCCCACCAGCTTGCTGATCTGACCGTCGGACAGTTCCGGGTGGAACTTGATCAGCCAGAGGATCGCCGCCGGGCGGTCCTGGCGCTTGGACAGCGGCGTGTAGCGCGGGCCGCGGCGTTTCTGTTCGCCTTCGGCGGCCGGGTTGTATTTCAGCTGAAGCTTGTGCAGGGGATCCCTTTCCGCCTTCTCGATCTCTTCCTGGGTCAGCTGGTTGTTGGCGATCGGGTCGAAGCCGCGCACCCCGGCGGCCACATCGCCATCGGCGATGCCCTGCACTTCCAGCTCGTGCAGACCGCAGAAATCGGCGATCTGCTTGAAACTGATCGTGGTATTGTCCACCAGCCATACGGCGGTTGCCTTTGCCATCAGCGGTTTGGCCATCTGAATTTCTCCTTCGGCAATTGCCAGCTTCGCCGGGAAAACGGCCGGTCCGGGCTGGAACCTCGTTTCGTTTTCGGGGAAGTTGGGTTTCATATAGTCCCGATCCGGCCCGAGGAAAAGAGCAAATGCGCCTGCCGAAGCCCCCGCTCTCCGCCGCGTTTCTGCTCCTTCTGACGGTCGCGTTTCCGGCCGGACCGGGCCGCGCCGAGGGGGCACGCGGCGGCGATTTCGACTACTGGATCCTGGCGCTGTCCTGGTCGCCCAGCTGGTGCGCGCTGGAGGGCGATGCGCGCGGCGCACCGCAATGCGACAGGGGCCGCGGCCTGGGCTGGGTGCTGCACGGCCTCTGGCCACAGCATGAAACCGGCTGGCCGAGCTGGTGCCGCACCGCTGCACGCAACCCGTCGCGGGCCGATACCGCGGCCATGACCGACATCATGGGCAGTGCCGGCGCCGCCTGGTACCAGTGGAAGAAGCACGGGCGCTGCTCGGGGCTGGACGGGGCCGCCTATCTCTCCCTGGCCCGCACCGCCTACGAAGCCGTGGCCCGCCCGCAGCTGCTGCGCCGACTGCGCCAGCCGGTGCGCCTGCCCGCACGCGTGGTGGAAGAGGCGTTCCTGGAAGCCAACCCCGGCCTGGAAGCCGATCAGGTCACCGTCACCTGCAAGGCAGGCCGTATCCAGGAGGTCCGCCTGTGCCTCGAGCGCGACAGCCTCTCGCCGCGGCGCTGCGGGGCTGATGCCCGCCGTGACTGCACGTTGCAGGACGCGCTGCTCGCCCCGATCCGCTGATCGCGGCATCCCCGCCGACTGTCGGCTGCATCACCCGCCAGCCGGTTGGCGCCGCAGCTGTCTCTGCAGAAGGCCTGTCGACCCGCTGCCGGCAGCCCCCGCACCGGCAGCGGGCCTTCAGCGCCGACGGAAGCGGCGCACCCCGACCAGGGCCAGCAGCCCCGCCCCCAGCAACCCCGCCGCCGCCGGCAGCGGCACCGGCGAAACCGTCACCAGGTTCTGGCCGCGGGGGGAATTCAGATAGGTCAGTCGGTACCCCCCGCCGGACGCCCCGGCAAGAGCGGCGAGGTAGCTGTTCGCCTGACCGATCACCGCCGCGCTGTACGGGGCGTTCACCACGCTGAAGGAACCGCCGGCGAGATCGAAGCCGCTGGAGCTGTCCGAGATGATCTCCCACAGGGCGAGCTGAAACGCCGCCCCCTGGATCCGGGTGGAGATCCCCGCATAGGCGGTGCTGAACAGCTTGTCGATATTCGAATCGACCAGCGCGCCGTAGCCGGAGCTCGCGGCGGTCGTGTAGGTGGTGCCGCTGGTCAGGAATTTCGCCAGATCGACGCAGAAGGCAACGAAATTCCCCAGCCCCCCGGTGCCCGTCAGCCGGAACGGCCCGGCGAAGACGCCGCCGGAATAGCCGGAAGAGCTGATCTCCAGGTAGCGCGACAGGTTGGGCGAGCCGAACGGCCCGCTGCCCTGATAGGTCACCGTCACGGTGGCCGATGCCGCCGGAGCCACCCCTCCGGCCAGAAGCGCCAGCGCCACCGCCAGCGGTTTCGCAAGGTCGGCAAGCGCACGACGGTCGATTGCAAGGCGTTTCATGTCCCCTCCGGAAATTGTCACTCGATACGCGGTCTTGCGATATGCGGTCTCGATATGCCCTGATGTGCGGCCCGTTCTGCCGCCCGTTGTGCCTCAATGCCATGCCCATGCCGGCGCCACATTTCGGCCATGTTGATGCCCCAATCCGGGCCGGTTGCGCAAGCCCGTGCCGCAAAACGCAGTGTTTCCTTCCGGGCCGGAAAGGCGCGCCACGCCCGTTGCGGGCCTGTCGCGGCCTGCTGGCGGGCCCGTGCGGGAGCCCCCTCCGGCAGGAATCTCCCGCGCGAAGGGCACGAACGGCGCTGATTTGCGGGTATTTCCTCGTCACGCCGGCAGCGGCGGAACCTGCCTGTCAGCGCGCGCGAACGGTGCCGCCTGCGGGAAAGTCCGCCCGGAGAGGCGAAACAATCCCCGGAAAAGCGCGTTATTGTCCACGACCGACCGCCACAGATGCGAATCACGCCCGCAGCTCACATCCTCAGCCGGCCAGCCGCAGCACGATCTTGCCCACATGCTGCGAGCCTTCCATCCGCTCATGTGCGGCCTGCACCTGTTCCAGCGGAAATTCCGAGTCCATCACCGGCGCGACGCGCCCGCTTTCCAGCAACGGCCAGACATGGGCGCGCAGCTCGGCGGCGATGCGCGCCTTGGCAAGGTCCGATTGCGGGCGCAGGGTCGAGCCGGTGATCGTCAGCCGGCGGGTCATGATCTGGGCGAAGTTCAGCTCGGCCTTCGGCCCCTGCAGAAAGGCGATCTGCACGAGCCGCCCGTCATCGGCCAGCGCCCGGATGTTGCGCCCGATATAGTCGCCGCCCACCATGTCGAGGATCAGGTCGGCGCCACCCTCGGCACGCATCATCTCGACGAAGTCGCCCTCTCGGTAGTTCACCGCCATCTCGGCGCCAAGGGATACGCAGGCGGCGCATTTCTCGTCCGTCCCGGCAGTGGCAAAGACCCGCGCGCCGAAGACGCTGGCAAGCTGGATCGCGGTGGTGCCGATGCCCGAGGAGCCGCCGTGCACCAGAAAGCGCTCGCCGGCTTTCAGCCCACCGCGCATGAACACGTTGGACCAGACGGTGAAGAAGGTTTCCGGCAGGCAGGCGGCCTCGCGCAGGCCCATGCCGGCCGGCACCGGCAGGGCATGGGCGGCCGGAGTCACCGCATATTCTGCGTAGCCGCCGCCGGGCAGCAGGGCGCAGACCTCATCGCCCACGGCCCGGTCGCTGACGCCGGGGCCGATGGCGGCCACGGTGCCGGCGGCCTCCAGCCCCGGCAGGTCGGAAGCGGCGGGCGGCGGTGCGTAGGCGCCGGCGCGCTGCAGCAGGTCGGGGCGGTTGATCCCGGCAAAGGCCACTCGGATCAGGATCTCGCCATGGCCGGGCTGCGGCAGCGGGCGCTCCACAAGGCGCAGCACCTCGGGCCCGCCCGGCTGCGCGATCTCGACCGCGCGCATGGCTCCGGGGAGTGTCATTTGCCTTCCTGTGCCTCTTCGTTCCAGTGGCCGGGCAGGTCATCGCGGCGATGGCCCGACGGGGCCTTGATGCGGCCAAGAAACGCCTCGGGCACGGCCAGCAGCCTGCCCAGAACCGGATTGGCGCGGACCCGGGTTTTCACCTTTTCGAACTGCATCACGTTCTCGATGCGCCGGTCGATGAAGGCCCGGGTATCGGCATCGCCTTCCGACTTGTCGCCAAGCCAGTAGAGCACCGCCGAGCCGTAGACCCCCGACAGGATTGCGCGTTTGGAATACCAGTTGATGTCGTCCGAGCCGTCGCCGAGCGCATTCCAGATCGCATCGGCGGTTCCCCAGATCAGCCGCGCGCCCCGGGGAGCGTTCGGGGGCAGCGCGAACAGGGCACAGGCGGCGCGCACCGCCTCCCTGTCGCCGGCCACCTCCAGGCGGATCTTCACCGCCTCGGCCACCCTCTCGCTGTAACGCAGCGCCGAAAGATCGGCCCCCCGCAACCGCGCCGCCATCGCCGCATCGCCACGCCGGTGGAAGGCGGCGGCCAGGTCGACCCCGGCCTGCGGAAACAGCGCCCTGGCCCGGGCGATGTCGATGCCGGCATCGCGCGCTCCCGCGGCCAGCGTCGCCTCGGACCAGCCGTCGAAGGGCACATGCACCAGCGCCGCATCCAGAAGACGCTCGGCGGGGGGGCGTTGTTCGGCGTTTCCGTCGGACATCGGACGGCTCCCTGCATATCCGGGGCAGCTACGGGCCAGAGCAGCTATAGACAAGAATCGCCGGCACTGCTATAGGGCGCCTCCTGCATATTCTTGCAACTCGAACCCGGAAAGGTGGTGACAACCACATGCAGGTCACTGTTCGCGACAACAATGTCGATCAGGCGCTTCGTGCCCTGAAGAAGAAGCTCCAGCGCGAGGGCGTGTTTCGCGAGATGAAGCTCAAGCAGCATTACGAGAAACCGTCCGAAAAGCGTGCCCGCCAGAAGGCCGAGGCCATCCGGCGCGCCCGCAAGCTGGCGCGCAAGAAGGCACAGCGCGAAGGGCTGCTCTAGAGCGCCCCGGACAGACCGGCGGGCCAGCCCGCCGCAGACGACCCCCGGGTGAAGGCCCGGGGGTCTGTCGTTCGGGGGCGTGCGGGGGCGTGGAACGGGGGCGTGGAAACGGACCGGGCCGGCATGCCGCCCTGCCCCGCCCGGCCGCTGTCGGCCGGAGCTAGATCGGCAGGGCGGTCGTCTTGAAAACTGTCTTGAGCGCGAATCTGGAATGCAGCTGGGCGACGCCGGGCAGCTTGGCCAGGCGGCTGCGGTGGATCCGGGCGAAATGCTCGGTGTCGAAGGCCACCACCTTCAGCAGGTAGTCGGCGGTGCCGGCCATCAGGTGGCATTCCAGCACGTCGGGGATGCGCGCCACCTCACGCTCGAATGCCTCGAGCACCTCGTCGGCCTGCCCCGACAGCGTGATCTCGACGAAAACCGTGGTCGGCCGGCCCATCAGCCGCGGATCGAGCAGCGCCACGTAATCGCGTATGTATCCGGCCCGTTCCAGCCGGTGAACCCGGCGATGGCAGGCCGAAGGCGACAGGTTCACGCGTTCGGCCAGATTGGCGTTGGTGATTCTGCCATCCTTCTGCAAAACCTGGAGTATTCGGCAGTCTATGCTGTCAATATCATTCATATGAGGGTTTTATTTCCGTTTCTGCCTTCCTGATCGAACTTTCTTCACAATTCCAGGGAAAGTTCCAGCCGCTTTTCAAAACATTCCCGAAACTTTTGCGCGATCATTGCCGCAAATCAGCGGAGAACGAAATGAAGATCGGTTGCCCGAAGGAGATCAAGCCCCAGGAATTCCGGGTCGGCATGACCCCGAATGCCGCCCGGGAGGCGATCCGCCATGGCCATGAAGTGATGGTGCAGAAGGGCGCCGGCGCGGGGGCCGGTTTCCCGGATGCGGACTATGCCGCCGCCGGAGCTGCCATCGCCGACACGGCCGAGGAAGTCTTCGCCTGGGCGGAGATGATCGTGAAGGTCAAGGAACCCCAGGCGGTCGAGCGCAGGATGCTGCGCGAGGGCCAGGTTCTGTTCACCTACCTGCACCTGGCGCCGGACCCGGAGCAGACCCGCGACCTGCTGGAAAGCGGCGTGACCGCGATCGCCTATGAAACCGTGACCGACGAGCGCGGCGCCCTGCCGCTGCTGGCGCCGATGAGCGAGGTCGCCGGGCGGCTGGCGCCGCAGGTCGGGGCCTGGACCCTGCAAAAGGCCAACGGCGGGCGCGGCGTGCTGATGGGCGGGGTGCCCGGGGTCGGCCCGGCGCGGGTGGTCGTGATCGGCGGTGGTGTCGTGGGCACCAATGCCGCGCGGGTGGCCGCCGGGATGGGCGCGGATGTGACGGTGCTGGACCGCTCGCTGGCACGGCTTCGCTACCTGGACGACGTGTTCGGAAGCCTGTTCAGGACGTCCTACGCCTCGGAAGGCAACACCAGGGAACTGGTCCATGCCGCCGACATGGTGGTGGGCGCGGTGCTGATCCCCGGTGCGGCGGCGCCCAAGCTGGTGAGCCGGGCCGATCTGACCCTGATGAAACCGGGTGCGGCGCTGGTGGATGTGGCGATCGATCAGGGCGGCTGTTTCGAAACCTCGCGCCCCACCACCCATCAGGACCCGATCTACGAGGTGGACGGGATCATGCACTACTGCGTGGCCAACATGCCGGGTGCCGTGGCGCGCACCGCGACGATTGCGCTGACCAACGCCACCATGCCCTACATGCTGGCGCTGGCCGACAAGGGCTGGCGCAAGGCCGGCGAGGACGATCCGCATCTGCTGGCCGGGCTGAACGTGCATGCCGGGAAGCTGACGAACTACGCGGTCGGCAAGGCGCTGGAAATGGACGTGCTCTCTCCGGCGCTGGCGCTCAAGCGGTAAGGCCGCGCGAACATGGAACGCGCGGCACGCACAAGGGCGCTGCCCCGCCCTCTGTGCACGCCCCCTGCGCCCCCTGTGGGGCGGTCGGTTGCGCACCGCCCGGGGCGCAGCCGGCAGGGTGAAGGAGCCTAGGTCACCGACTCATAAGCGCGCAACCAGATTCGTGTTGCGGCGCGTTTGACGAGGGCGGGGAAGTTGGCGTCGTGTTTTTCGTATCGTGTGGCCATGGCCCTGAAATGCTCGGGTTTCGAGAAG
>Ga0256839_1000976_pt1 | contig 36037 bp, 36 predicted proteins | sample 354166metaG_FD_185968 | JGI IMG/M metagenome (GOLD analysis project Ga0256839, IMG submission 185968) | Hydrothermal vent microbial communities from Mid Atlantic Ridge, Atlantic Ocean - 354-166 | ecosystem: Environmental > Aquatic > Marine > Hydrothermal vents | place: Atlantic Ocean: Mid...
TTTCTTCAAGACTTAGGTGTTTGTAGCTCATTGTTAGCCTCTGTGAATAGCTTGGTAACTGTTTACATTGTACACCTGAGTCTTGATCCTAATACTAAGGTGTATTGCTTTCAGTTACATACAGAGGTTATGCACTTATTATACGAATCCAGGTTTTATGAAATTACCTACAGTAAAACAATTACTTTATTTAGTGGCTTTGGATGAACACCGGCATTTTGGCAAAGCCGCCAAATCCTGCTTTATTTCACAGTCCGGATTTAGTATTGCGATTAAAGAACTAGAGGACTTATTGCAAGTTCAATTAGTCGATCGGACCAATAAGTCTGTAACAATAACGGCGATAGGTAAGCAAGTGGTTACTAAGGCACGCTTGTGTTTGCAAGAACTTGAGTTGCTAGCCGAAATTCCTAGAGATTCGCAATATCCATTATCAGGAAAATTAGTTTTAGGTGTTATTCCTACCATTGCACCTTTTTTGATGCCTTTATTAATGGAACCCATTCGTACCCAGTTTCCAGCTTTGAAATTATTTTTAAAAGAACAGACTACGCAATTACTTTATGATGAATTAATGGCCGGTTATATTGATTTAATGCTGGTTGCTTTACCTTATGAGTTCAAACATGTCGATGTCATGCCTTTGTTCAAGGATCGTTTTATGCTGGCCTGCCATACTCATACCAAGTGGATTAATAAACAAAAAAAGCTGGTCGATCAGTTACAGGAGGACAGTGTTTTATTACTAGAAGATGGCCATTGTTTACGCGAACATACATTATTAGCCTGTAAATTATTGCATACTAACAAAGTGAATCAATTTGCTGCGACCAGTATTCACACCTTGTTACAAATGGTTGAAATTGATTTGGGGGTGACTTTTATACCAAAAATGGCTCAAAATTCGGCGCTGCTGGCAAATTCAAAGCTTGAGGTATATCCATTTGATAATCAAAGCTATCGTGAAATTGGTCTGGTTTGGCGAAAAAACAGCAGCCATGATGAGGAGTTTCGTTGTTTTGGTGAATTTATTCAAAGAACGTATGCTGTAGAAAATTGAGAAAAGAATGAATCAATCTTCATAGATTGTATCAATCAGACCTTTAAACCAGCGCGGTCTGAAAATAACGGCATATAAACAAATCATGCTGGTGATTGGGAACGGACCCATACCAATGACGATCATAAAAATGAGAAATAAAGCGGTGTAGATCCGTGTTTTCATGGTTTGAAATTATTCGCCTTGGTTCTAATTGCAGTCATGCGTCAGTAAGCGTACACTCAAATTAAGTTTACAACAAGCGGGGGTATGATGCCTGCAATTATTCAGTCCAATATCGTTTGGTTTCTGAGCGTAGTAATCATGATATTTCAGAGTGCATTTGCAATTGACGAAGGCAATGCACATGGCAACCAAAACAATTTTGAACCCCAGAAAATCGTTCAGTTACAAATTGATGGCCCTGTTGGGCCTGCAACTTCAGATTATTTGACCAGAAATCTGGATAAAGCAGCCGATCTACACGTATTATTTGTACTTATTCGTATTGATACGCCGGGAGGGCTTGATACCTCGATGCGAGAGATAATAAAAAAAATTATTGCCTCACCGGTTCCCGTTGTAAGTTTTGTTGCGCCGAGTGGTGCCAGAGCGGCGAGCGCAGGAACCTATATTCTGTATGCCAGCCATATCGCTGCTATGGCGCCGGCCACCAATTTAGGTGCTGCAACTCCCGTGCAACTAATTAATCCAGGTCAACTGGGTAAAGACAAGCCCTCTGGGAAGGAAACCCAGGACCAACAACCAAATGTGATTATCGATGACCCCATGGCGCATAAAGTTATCAATGATGCGGTTGCCTATATTCGCGGCTTGGCAAAAATGCGCGGTAGAAACGAACAATGGGCCGAGAAAGCAGTACGAGAAGCGGCGAGTCTACCTTCTGAAGAAGCATTGATTCATCACGTCATTGATATTTTAGCCGCTAATGAGACTGATTTAATCCGGCAGTTGGATCAACGAAAAATTAATGTACTGGGACAGGAAGTAACCCTACATACGCAGCATGCAGTTATCGAAAAGATTGACCCTGACTGGCGTAGTGAACTTCTTGCGGTCATAACCAACCCCAATGTTGCTTACATTTTGATGTTGATAGGGATTTATGGGTTGATTTTAGAATTTTACAATCCCGGAAGCGTGGTGCCTGGTACGGTTGGTGCGATATGCCTACTATTGGCATTATTTGCCTTTCAGGTTTTACCCATTAACTATGCAGGAATGGCATTAATTATTTTTGGAATTGCCCTGATGATAGCTGAGGCATTTGTGCCCAGTATTGGTGTGCTTGGATTTGGCGGCGTTGCTTCGTTTGTCATCGGTTCAATAATTTTGATGGATACTGATGCTCCCGGTTTTGGTATTAATTTAGGATTAGTAGCTGGATTAGCCTTAAGCAGCGCCTTGTTTTTAATATTGGCACTGGGTTTATTAGTGAAATCAAGGCAAGTTCCAGTGGTTTCAGGTCGAGAGGCATTAATAGGTGAAACAGGACAAGCGCTAGAAGATTTTGATGTAATCGGTATGGTTAGGGTTCATAGCGAAAACTGGCGGGCTAGGTCGGAAAGGCCGATTCATAAAAATGAAAAAGTGATTGTTTATGATATTGATGGTTTAACCTTGCTGGTGAAGCCTTTGCAACAACCAAAACAGGAGTAATGATCATGTTGAGTTATTTTACTTATGTATCTCTGGGTATTCTTTTTATTATTTTAATTAGCGCCTTCCGTATTTTACGGGAATATGAGCGAGGCGTTATCTTCATGCTTGGTCGATTTTACAAAGTTAAAGGGCCAGGTTTCATTATTGTTATCCCCTTGATACAGCAAATGGTTAAGGTGGATTTACGAACCATTGTCATGGATGTACCCACTCAGGATGTTATTTCCCGAGATAATGTGTCGGTCAAGGTTAACGCCGTGGTTTATTTCCGGGTGATTGATCCCGATAAGGCCATTATTCAGGTAGAAAATTATTATGATGCGACCAGCCAATTAGCTCAAACGACCTTAAGATCAGTACTAGGCCAGCATGATTTGGATGAAATGCTTTCCAGTCGGGACAAATTAAACGTAGATATTCAGGAAATTCTTGATGTCCAAACAGATGCCTGGGGGATAAAGGTCGCAAATGTTGAAATTAAACATGTAGATTTGGATGAAAGTATGATTCGTGCGATTGCTAAACAAGCGGAAGCCGAGCGGGAGCGTCGAGCAAAAATTATTCATGCGGAAGGTGAAATGCAGGCTTCAGCAAAATTACTGGAAGCAGCGACTATTTTGTCAAAGCAACCTCAAGCCATTCAGCTTAGATATTTACAAACATTGACAGAAATAGCGGGGGAAAAATCCTCAACTATTGTTTTCCCGCTTCCTATTGATCTTTTAAAATCGAGTAAAACATAAATGAATGATTTACTGACAATGAATGTGTTACTTGAAAACTTGCAAAATCCTGCGCTTTATCCTCATTCGGTGGCTCAATTTGAGGTGCTAGAAACTCATATTTCTTGGGTATTACTGACGGGTGATTATGCCTATAAAATCAAGAAGCCAGTTAATTTCGGGTTTCTGGACTTTTCAACCCTGGGCAAAAGACATCATTATTGTGATGAAGAACTGCGTCTTAATCGGCGCTTGGCGCCAGAACTATATCTTGAAGTTGTTGTAATAACTGGAGACGAAGAGGAGCCACAGATTAATGGAAATGGACCGATTCTTGAATATGCTGTAAAAATGAGGCAATTTCCACAATCGAATGTACTGAATAATTTGTTAAAGTCTGAGCAGCTCAGTGTAGAACATCTCGATGAGTTGGCCAATGTCATTGCAAATTTTCATGCAAATGTGGAAATTGCCGATGAATCCATGAATTTTGGCTCACCAGAAAAAATTATAAAACCCATACTGGAAAATTTTATACAGATTCGTCAATCCCTGATTCATCCACTCAACGAGGGATTAAGGTTGCTGGAAGAATGGAGCAAACTTGAACATCAGCGCCTTGTTGCAGTTTTTGAATACCGAAAAAAACAGGGTTTTATCCGAGAATGCCATGGTGATTTGCATCTGGCTAATATTGTACTTTTTGACAACAAAATCATTCCTTTTGACGGAATTGAATTTAATAATAACTTGCGCTGGATTGATGTGATGAGCGAGCTGGCTTTTTTGGTGATGGACCTCAAAGCCCACCAGCGACAGGATTTTGGATTTCGGGTTTTGAACAGCTATTTGGAGCAAACAGGCGATTACTGGGGTTTACAGATATTTCGATTTTATTGCGTTTATCGGGCCATGGTTAGAGCCAAAATAAATATCCTGAATTGTCAACAGCACAAAGATGAACAAAGTTTTTCCAAAGCGTACCAGGAATACAATAATTATCTTCAATTGGCATCTGAATATACCCAAACAACTTCCAGAAAACTGGTTATTTGTCATGGTTTTTCTGGTTCCGGAAAAACCGTTGTTTCCCAGTTATTGTTACAGCATTTACCTGGAATACGAATTCGATCAGATGTGGAAAGGAAACGATTGTTTGGAATGGAACCTGAAACGCGAAGTCACTCCAGCCCCAAAAGTGGATTGTATTCGCCAGAAATTAATCAGCAAACCTATCTGCGTTTGTTGGAACTGGCAAAAAGTATCTTAACTTCGGGTTTTTCAGTCATTGTTGATGCGACATTTTTAAAACATCAGCAACGGCGGCTGTTCCAGAATTTAGCGTTGGAGCTTGATGTTCCCTTATCTATTGTTTCATGCCAGGCCAAGGATTCTGTTTTGCGGCAACGGGTGATTAATAGAGAACGGGTTGGTAAAGATGCTTCAGAAGCTGGCGTTGCAGTTTTAGAACTACAAATGCGGGAAATTCAGCCATTGTTGCCCGAAGAAAAAAAAGCGGCTGTTATTGTGAATACGGCAAAGGAAATTCAGATTGACAAAGTTATAAAAAAATTACAATAAGCAGCAATTGTAGACAGAAAGCTTAATAGATTATGCAACTAAATGAGTTTTAGGCTTCCAGCGGTGACTCCCGAAATGTTACGTCAATAATAATATCAATCAGCTTGAGCACATCATCACTTTTTCTTGCATCGATTGGAACTACGGGCCATTGCATATCAAATTTTTTCATAAATCGCTTATAGTCGGCAATATCATGTTTATTATTTACATCGAAATGGGTAATGCCAACAACGGCGTGATTAGATTGTAAAAATTCCTGGTTGTGGGTTAGATAAAAATTCAAGTCTTCAAGCGGTGATTTTTGATTATTATTGATTAGTATGATCAAGCCGCTGGCACCTTCCGTTAAAATTGCCCCCATAAAACTGAATCTTTTTTGTCCTGGGGTGCCATATAAATGGATTTTGCTTTTTAACTGATGGTTATAAGTGCCATAATCCATCGAGGTGGTTGTCGTTTCTTTGAGCAAAGCGGTTTCGTCGGACGGTACGGTCTCTGTTGTGATGGGATCTGAGTCACTAATTGCACCGATTGCGGTGGTTTTGCCAGCACCAACACTTCCCGTGATAACCAGTTTTACTTGCGACGGAATTCTCACGTTATTATTTTTTTTTGTGGTTGTTTTGGGTGATTGTATAATTTTTTCTTGATAGTTTGCCGCTATTTCAGAGTTCTGAATTGCAGCAGGGACAAAAATCTTGGATTTTTGTTTGGTTTTGGGATGTTTGCGTTTCGCTTTAGCAGGCCTTTTTTTAGATTTAGTTTTCCTTGATTCAGGCTGTTCATCTGTTTGCTTTTTTCGGAAAAAAGAGGTGAATTTGTTGAAAAAACTCATGATGTTATAAAAAGAAATTCAATTAATATAAGACTTCTAATAGTGATACCCTGATGTCGCAAAACAATGGAACATTTTGCTCAAATGGTCGTCAAGTTATGATGTTTAGTATAGAATCATATGACCAATAGTTGCTTTTTTTACAAATCTTACCATTAAAAAGTGTGATCTGGTTCACATAATTATTGTAGCAAATAGAAAAAGTGTAAATACAAACTATCTTTCCTTAAATATTAATTAAGATTAACTGGTAAAGAAAATGGCATTAAATTCTTCATTGTTAGTTACTGGAGAAAAGGCTGATGAAGAACAGGTTTTTTCTGATACAAGTTTTGTTTTCTCAAAGTATGATAAACATCAGTTTCCCCTGCATCATATTCTAGAGGATGAAGATATTCTGGATAATTTGGTTCATGAAATAACCAAAAGGCCAAAAAATCTGATTACCCATATTCAGCGTATCAATTTTTGCTATAAACGGAATAGCTCAGAGCAGCTATTTGCGGCACTTTCTGATTTTTTTAGGGTTTTAGAGCATAAAGGTATTGAGATTAGTCGCCGGATGTTTGCAGGTGTCAAAAATAAGTTAGCGCCTGATCGAGAAGAACAATTACGCCAATATTTAGATAATCGGGCTGAACTCACGGAAAATCAGTTCTGCGTTCTAGGGAAAGGCATCATAGGTACTGTTAATTTGGTCCAACAAATTTATTCAGCAGGAGAACAGGAACATGATCCGTTGGTATTGGCCCGTGATTATATTGAATATAGTCAATTGGATGAAGCTAAACGAGTTTTAGAAAAAGCAATCGTAGAAATTTCAAAAAGGGAAGCATTACATGTTGAACTCTTGAGGCTTTACAAGGCAACAAAAGATATTAGCGGTTTTCATAAAATGTATGAAGCATTAAAAGCGCTTAATAATCCGATGCAGGATGAATGGGATCGAATGAATGAATATTTTAAGGCCTGATTAAGTCTTATTTTTTTCTGTTAATTAAAGGTTTTTTTGTATTATTCTGGTTAGCTCCTTTGGCAATCCATCAGCTTTAGAATTTCTTCTTTAAATCCCCCAAAGGTACAGTGTAGCCTTATGCTAAATGCTGAAAAAGATTTTATAGGGTGAACTGATTGATGATTTCTTCAGCATGAAGGTAATTTTTTTGCTTTCATTCTTTTTTTCAATAAGATTCAAACAACTTATTGAAACCTTCATAACTTTAGCTACTATTGTAAATATACCCAGAAAAATGTGAGGAATGATTCTCATCGGATATTTTTCTGTATAAGTATCTTGATAGAAAGTGAGTGTTTTTTATTTTGCAGCATTTTATGATGTTGTTATTTTTAATATCCTCAATAAGATAAATTGTTCATAAATTAATCAAAAATTAATTGAGAAAAAATATAATTAATTATGAGCCACAATAAAATCATTTTTACTGGCCCGGTTGGCGCAGGGAAAACAACTGCTATTTCTGCGATTAGTGATGAAATACCCGTTACGACCGAGGCATTGGCAAGTGATTTTATTAAATTAAAAAAACCCGAGACGACAGTGGCTATGGATTACGGTATCATTAGGGTTAACGGTGGTGAGAAAATTCATCTCTATGGAACGCCAGGGCAAGAACGTTTTGATTTTATGTGGGATATTTTGACGCATGGGGGGATTGGGTTAATTCTGTTGCTGGATAATACCCGAGCAGATCCTTTTATTGACATGAAGTTTTTTTTAAATACGTTTAATTCATTCATAAGAAGAACCAAGGTAGCTATTGGCGTCACACAAACTGACTTAAGCCAAACGCCAAGCATAGAATGTTACCGGGAACAACTGGATAAGTTAGGGGTGAATTTCCCGGTTTTTTCAATTGATGCACGAAAAAAAAATGATGTTTCAATGCTAGTCCAATCATTGCTCTATTCTCTTGATCCTGTTTTTGAGGAAAACTATAAGTGAGTCGATTTACATTAACCAAGGGTTTATATCTTTATCCCACGCCATCTGGCGCTTATCATGCTGTTTCACTGAAGGACAATGATAAATCAAGAGTTTTTTTGCGAGCAATATTGCAACAAAGGCAAACACCCGAGCTAAATATTGGCAACTTAAAAAGTCTTATGGACGAGAAGAGTGATGAGAAATGCATGGAGTTATTATTGCATTGCCAAAAGTTAGGATGGATTCAGGGGTTAACTGAGCGGCTAGAATATCCAAAGGGTCCTTTGGATGAAATTTTGCCGGATTTGTTAGATAAAGTTTCTGCAAGTGGCAAGGTCTTACTTGCTGATAGTCAGGGATTTTATTTGGCTTGTAATGGATTGGATCATGAAGTGGCTGAAGAATTATCTGCCTTAAGTGCTGATATAGCCACAGTGCATGAGCGTCGATCCGCTTTGTTAATGAATAATATGGGGTTGACGAGTCATGCCTGGTCGCTGGTTGATGCGGCCGGAAATTCCAATGTAGGGTTTTGGCCGTTATATATTGGCGACAATCGGTTTGTCATTTGTATTTGTGGCGTACCTTATTTTAATCGGCCAGAATTTGTGACGCTAATTTGGGCTTTAAGTATTCGTTACGCCCGAGATATGATGTAAATCATTTATCTACTTTTCTTCAATTTTTTCATACTCAAAGCTTGATTGGAGAAGCATCCCCTAGCCCTTAAACAATTCTTTTTTCAGCTTTGCTTCTAATAGCAAAAAAATTCCTGTCAACTACACTAATACATTGATTCAAAGATAAAAATTATTTTTCTTTGAAAAGTTTATTGACATGTATGTGTCAGTTACTATTTCATTATTTTCAAGGTGACCAAGAATGCGCGAAGATTTACTTAAATCAATTCTGCAAGAGTTAAGTGGCAGATCAGCTGATATTGAAGCGACTGGAGTTATTTCTACTGATGGATTAACAATGGCTGCAGTATTGCCAGAAGGAATGGATGAGGATAGAGTAGGGGCTATGAGTGCTGCAATGCTTTCGTTAGGAGATCGTACTTCCCAGGAACTAGCAAGAGGGGCTTTAGATCAGGTGCTTATTCGTGGCAATAATGGCTATGTTTTGATGACTCATGCTGGAGACGAAGCCGTTTTGACGGTATTGGCAAGGCCGAATGCAAAACTGGGGCTTATATTTCTGGACGTAAAACGAGCAGCGGAGCAAATTGCAGAAATGATTTAATGAAAGAGGGGCCATGCTAAAAGATATGAATCCTGACGATGTTGTTGGCGATTATGAAAAGTCTGTCTTAACACTGCATGGTAATATTAGAAGAACAGTTTTTTATACTGAACAGGAAATACCATACCCCGAAGGTAAATTGATTGTATCCAGGACTGACTTGACGGGGGTCATAACGCATGTTAATTCATCTTTTGTAGAAATGTCTGGATATACAAAAGATGAATTAATTGGCGCCCCGCATTCGATACTTCGGCATCCTGCCATGCCATCGGCAGCTTTCAAGGATTTATGGGATACCATTCGCAACCAGTGTAAATGGCAAGGATATGTCAAAAATTTACGAAAAGATGGCGCTTACTATTGGGTAAAAGCTGTAGTAATTCCTAATATCAGAAATGGAGAGGTTGTTGGATATACTTCGGTCAGGAGAAAGCCTTCAAGAAAAAAAATTGAGCAGAGTATTGATCTGTACTCAACGCTCGAATAAACACTAATTTTTTTTGAAATTACCGGTAGGGTTGCTGTAAAGTTAGTCAATGAGGTATCAGCCAAATGACTAATTATTTTACTATCAGCCCAGATTTTTCCCCAGACCATCTTTCTGGATGGTACATTTTTAATACATGGTTGCAAAAAATCACCAATGAACCAATTCGTTTGGTATTTTATGACAATTTTGAATTGCAACGTGAGGCGATTGAAAATGATTGCATAGATTTGATTTATGCAAATCCTTTTGATGCGGCTATGCTGGTTCGGCATAAAGGGTTTAAACCTTTGGTCAAACCCGATGGTTATTCTGACGAAGCCATTATCGCTGTTCATACGAGCAGCAAGTATAAACAAATCATCGATCTACAACCTGGTTCTAGTATCGCAACAACAGATGACCCTGACATATTCATGATGGGGTTGATCCTGATGGAACCAGCAGAGCTTGATAAGTCTAATGTTGAATTGATTGCTTGTGAAAATTACATCCTGGTTGCCAAACAATTAATTCAGGGCTCTGCAAATGCAGGGATTTTTTTTGCAGAAGCGTATGATGATTTGTCTAATATGGTGAAAAAACAGTTGCGGATTTTAGTGCGTAGTCAAATTGACATCATCCATCATTCATTAATGATTGGCCCAAAATTATTGGAAAAGCACCGGTTATTCCAAGAAGCATTGCTTGAAATGGCAGGTAATGAGAAAGGTAAAGCTGTTTTAGAAAGTTTGGGTTTTGATCGATGGCAGATTGTAAATGAAGAGGAAATGGAATTTATGATTGACTTAATGGATACATTATCAAGCTAATTTGTAATGGCATCTTTAGCGCAAAAACATCTTGAGAAGCAAAAAAATAAGGGTTATAGTTAACTGAGTATATGATTGAGTAACTTGTATTATAAGGTATAGAATTACTTGACCCATTGATTTATAGGCTGCGTAGCAAAGTGGTTATGCAGTGGCCTGCAAAGCCATCTACACCGGTTCGATTCCGGTCGCAGCCTCCATAATCAATAATCCTGCAAATATTTTTGGTGACGGAGATGTGTAGAATGGAATATTCTATTGTACGAAAATTTTTGTTACTGATTTCATTCGTTTTTAGCAATCCAAGTTGGGCGATAATTGAGCCATTAGACTCGTACAGGGATAACTTCTTGCGCGTCGAACAGCTAATTCAAAAGGGTGATAGAGAGTTGTTTTTAGCCCAGCTTTCAGATCTTACGGATTACCCATTATATCCATACCTGATGTATCAATGGTTACACAAAAACCTTAACCATTCTGCAGAAATTAAAGCTTTTCTCGATCATTTCTCTGGTGGTTATTACGCAGAATTATTAAGGGATGACTGGCTAAAAAATTTAGCGAAACGTCATCAGTGGAATGATCTTGTCAATTATTATAGGGGAGATAAAGCGGTTGAAAAACAATGTCGATTTTACTGGGCATTGTATAACTTAAATCAAGAAAAAAAAGCTTTGCAGGGAATGGCAAAAATTTGGCCGACAGCTGAGGTTTTGCCTGGGGCGTGTACACAATTGGAGTCGCTATTTGTAAAGTCCCCGATGCTCACATCAAAAATGAAGTGGCAACGCTTTGAGGCCTTATTAAGGAAAGATCAGATGGTTCTTGCAAAGCGGATATCAAATCTGTTTTCAGGACAAGACAAAAAAATTGCAAATTTTTGGCTAAAGGTTCATCAGAATCCTGCTTTGATTAGCCAAGAAAAAATTTGGCAGAATCAAAAAAGGCATAAGGCTGGGTTAATTTTTGCCCACGGCGTAGAAAGACTGGCAAAAAGACAACTATCAACTGCCATCAAAATTTGGGATCGAAATAAAAACAATTTCCACTTGAATAAATTACGTGTCCAGGAAGTTGAAAAAGAACTGGCAGTCTGGATGGTGGTAAGACGCTATAAATCGGCTTATAAACGATTTAATCAGTTGGTGTTCACTGACCAGGAAATCAGGGAATGGCGGGTGCGAGCTGCATTGTTTGAAAACAATTGGGCGCATGTGCTATCGGCTTTAAATCGGTTAAATAATCTCGAAAAAATCAAACCCAAGTGGCAATATTGGCGAGCCAGAGCGTATTGGGAAGTTGGTGAGAAGAAGCTAGCGAAAAGGTTGTTTTCTAAGTTAGCTGGGCGACGTTCCTTTTATGGATTTGTTGCCGCTGATTATTTGGGTCAAGCTTATCAACTGGCTAAAAAGGAAGTTAAATTACCGCGCTTTAAATTGAAAAATTTTGTTGAAAACAATGAATTCAAGGCTGTTAAGGAGTTTATGTATTTCAACAGAAAAAAGCAGGCGAGGGAGCAATGGTTTCACGCTTTGAAATTGCTGCCTGATTGGCAAGTGCCTGCCGCCGCATTGATTGCTCAGGAACAAGGCTGGGATCAGTTTGCATCGGAAACAATAAAGCTGGTAAATCGAGCAGGGGAAAATGAAATAGGTTTGCGTTTTTCATTAGCTTTCCATAAGCTGGTTATAAAGCATGCAAAAAAAACTAGGATTGATCCGGCAATTGTATTTAGCCTGATTCGCAGGGAGAGTGCATTTAACAAAAATGCTGTATCCCCTGTTGGCGCTCGCGGATTGATGCAAATCATGCCTAAAACAGGAAAGTATATTGCGAAAACTCTTCAAGAAAATTGGCGAAACGCTGACATACTGTTTGATCCAGAAATAAATCTTCGCTACGGTACTTTTTATTATAAGCAGATGCTGAATAGATTTAGAGGTAATTTTGCTTTGGCTGCGGCAGCATACAATGCTGGTCCACATCGTGTAAAACGTTGGTTGCCAGAAAATCATACGCTACCTGCTGATATTTGGATTGAAATGATACCTTTTGATGAAACGCGAAAATATGTCGTGGCAGTATTAACAAATGCTATTTTTTATCGCCAACAATTAGGCCGTAGCGATTTAAAAATATCTGATTTGTTGAAAGATGTTATGCCTTTTAGAGGCTGATATTAGTTCGGTTATTCGATTTCACACTTGCCTTACCACGGCCTCATAAACGACAGTCTCCTTGATTAACAAGAGTTCCGCATCCCCGATTAGCAATATTTATAAGAGTTATTTTATCAAGTGGTATAAAATAAAGAGTTTTACTTAATGTAATGGTGGGTGAGAAATTATTCTTACCATTTGGAGTATTTCATGCGTGTAATTCTTTTAGGGAGTCCGGGTTCTGGAAAAGGGACGCAGGCTCGTTTTATTACGGAAAAGTTTAATATCCCTCAGATATCAACAGGAGATATGTTAAGGGCTGCTGTGAAGGCGGGTACCCCTTTGGGAAAAGAAGCCAAAAAAGTGATGGATGCAGGAGGCTTGGTTTCTGATGATATTATTTTGGGATTGATCAAGGAACGGATTTCGCAGCCTGATTGTAAAAATGGTTTTTTACTGGATGGCTTTCCAAGAACCATCGCACAGGCGGAAGGTTTGGATGCCATGGGTGTTGATATTGATTATGTTATTGAAATTGATGTGCCTGACGAAGTTATCATTAAGCGGATGAGCGGCCGACGTGTGCATTTAGAATCAGGCCGGACTTATCATCTTGAGTATAATCCTCCCAAGATTGACGGCCTGGATGATGTAACGGGTGAACCATTAGTTCAACGAGAAGACGATAAAGAAGAAACAGTAAGAAAAAGGCTTGAAGTCTATCATCAACAAACCAAGCCATTAGTTGAATATTATTCTAAGGCCGCGCAACAGGGAGAAGTTAAATTTATATCCATACCAGGAGTTGGTGAGGTTAGCGAAATTACAGACAAAATTCTAGCCGCACTCAGTGAAGGCGCTGAGGATTAGATGCAGTAGGATTTATGTTTTTGGGTTTTATATTACAACAAAGATTATTTTAAGCTTATGGCAGGTAAAACGTTATACGATAAATTATGGGATGACCATGTAGTTTATACTGAAGAAAATGGTTCAGCGCTTCTATATATTGATCGTCAGTTGGTTCATGAAGTTACTTCACCTCAAGCATTTGAGGGAATGCGGCTGGCGGGAAGAAAGCCGTGGCGAAAATCTCGGAATCTAGCAGTAGCTGATCACAATATTCCTACTACCAAACGTGCAGAAGGCATTGCAGATCCTGTATCACGGTTGCAGGTAGAAACTCTGGAAAAAAACTGTGAAGAATTTGGTATTACAGAATTTGCAATGACCGATCCAAGACAGGGGATTGTTCATGTTATGGGGCCGGAACAAGGTGCGGTACTACCCGGTATGACTGTAGTTTGCGGTGATTCTCACACCTCAACTCATGGTGCATCTGGTGCTTTGGCTTTTGGAATTGGTACATCTGAAGTCGAGCATGTTTTGGCAACTCAATGTTTGGTACAAAGTAAGTCCAAAAATATGCTGATCAGAGTTAATGGCTCTGTTGGAAAAGGCGTAACAGCAAAGGACATTGTTTTAGCAATTATTGGAAAAATTGGTACAGCGGGCGGGACTGGCTATGCCATAGAGTTTGCTGGCGAAGCCATTCAGGCTTTATCAATGGAAGGACGAATGACGGTATGTAATATGGCAATCGAAGCGGGAGCCCGTGCCGGACTTATTGCCGTTGATGATGTCACAATTAACTATTATCAGGGTCGGCCATTTGCTCCCAAGGGGGATCATTGGGAGCTAGCCAAAGCTGCCTGGCAGGGCTTGCATTCTGATGAGGATGCTGAATTTGACAAAATTATTGATCTCGATGCGCAAACTATTATTCCTCAAGTGACCTGGGGAACGTCACCGGAATTGGTGGTTCCGGTTGATGCTGCAGTCCCTGATCCCTCAAATGAACCAGACCCAGTAAAACGCCAAGGTATGGAACGCGCTCTTGAATACATGGGGCTTGAGCCAGGCCAAAAAATAACCGAGATTAATCTTGATACCATTTTTATTGGCTCGTGTACTAATTCTAGAATTGAGGATTTACGTGAGGCTGCAAAAATAGCGAAAGGAAAAAAAGTAGCAAAGAATGTTCATAGGGCATTAGTTGTACCTGGGTCTGGTTTGATAAAACAACAGGCCGAAGAGGAAGGTCTAGACCAGATTTTTCTGGAAGCTGGCTTTGAATGGCGTGAACCGGGATGTTCAATGTGCTTGGCGATGAATGCTGATCGACTGGAAGAAGGTGAGCGTTGTGCCTCAACTTCAAATCGGAACTTTGAAGGTCGCCAGGGCTATGGCGGCAGAACTCATCTGGTTAGTCCTTCAATGGCAGCGGCGGCTGCAATTGCTGGTCATTTTGTTGATGTTAGAAATTTTACAAACTAGGTTTTTTTATGAGAGCTTTTAAAACCATTACTTCGCTGGTTGTGCCATTGGATCGAGCCAATATTGATACTGATGCAATTATCCCAAAACAATTTTTAAAATCTATTCGTAGAACAGGTTTTGGCCCTTTTTTATTTGATGAATGGCGCTATGAGGATCGAGGCGAGCCGGATATGGATTGCAGTAATCGACCTTTAAAAAAGGATTTCGTACTCAATGATCCTCAATACAAAGGGGCACAAATATTGTTGACCCGAGAAAATTTTGGTTGCGGTTCATCCAGAGAGCATGCTCCGTGGGCGCTTGATGATTATGGCTTCCGGGTGATTATCGCGCCTAGTTTTGCTGATATTTTCTACAATAACTGTTTCAAAAATGGATTATTACCCATTGTATTAGATGAGGAAATTGTCGATAGCTTATTTAATGAACTAGACAAAGGCGATCAATTGACTGTTGATTTAGAACAACAGCAGATTGCTACGCCTTCTGGTCGAGTTATCGCTTTTGATGTTGATGAAAATAGAAAATTTAGATTGCTAAATGGTCTTGATGATATTGCGTTAACACTTCAGCAGGCTGAAAAGATTAAGGCTTATGAAGAACAACGAGCCAAGCGTGCGCCCTGGCTGTTTGCAGATTAAATGCTACGAGCGTTTCTAAAAGATTTACCTTGGTAGTTTTTGAGCCAAGAAAAATAATTAAGTTTGTCCATGAAAAAATACCTAGTCGATGACCAAAAAATATAATGTAGCCGTAGTAGGTGCAACTGGAGCGGTAGGCGAGGCGATGCTGGCTATTCTTGAAGAGCGGAAATTTCCAGTTGATCGAGTATATGCATTGGCCAGTTCTCGTTCTGAAGGTAAAAGAATTCCATTCAAAGGAGAATCCTTAAAGGTTGAGGATTTGGCAAATTTTGATTTCTCCAAGGTTCAAATTGGATTATTTTCAGCAGGAGCTTCTATTTCTGCTGAATATGCTCCTAAAGCTGCAGAAGCTGGTTGTGTGGTGATTGATAACACTTCCCACTTTCGCTATGACGACGATATTCCTCTTGTTGTACCAGAAGTTAATCCGGACAAAATTGCAGAATATGAAAATCGAGGCATTATTGCCAATCCTAATTGTTCAACTATCCAAATGATGGTGGCATTGAAGCCCATTTATGATGCAGTCGGACTGGAAAGGATAAATGTTTGTACTTATCAGGCAGTTTCTGGTACTGGTAAGCAGGGAATTGAGGAAGTTGTGAACCAGACAGCAAAATTATTAAACGGCAAGCCGATTGAAGCAAAGGTCTATCCTAAACAAATTGCTTTTAATGTTTTGCCTCAAATTGATATCTTTATGGAAAATGGTTATACCAAGGAGGAAATGAAAATGGTGTGGGAAACGCGGAAAATTCTTGCTGATGATAATATCAAGGTTAATCCGACTGCGGTCAGAGTTCCTGTATTTTATGGACATTCGGAAGCTGTACATATTGAAACCCGTGATAAGATTTCAGCTGATGAGGTCGTGAAAATTTTACAGGAAAGTCCTGGAGTAACGGTTCTTGATGAGCGAATTGATGGTGGTTATCCAACGGCTGTTACCGAGTCATCAGGTCATGACGATGTGTTTGTCGGACGTATTCGAGAGGATATTTCACACCCCAGAGGTATCGATATGTGGGTCGTGGGCGATAACGTACGGAAAGGGGCAGCTCTTAATAGTGTACAAATTGCAGAAGAACTGGTAAAAAAACACATCTAGTCTAAGCTTACAAAATATATTTTACTGTTTTATTTTAGAAACTGTGGTGAATGGTGTGAAGAAGAGCAACGTGCGCAATTTGACTAAAACTTTTGCAGCTGTATCCTTATTAACTCCCATGGGAGCTTATTCCTTAGGAGTAGGCGATATCAAATTGCATTCTGCGCTTAATCAGAATCTAGATGCTGAAATAGCATTAGTTCTATCCGATACCGAAAAGCTTGAAGACATCAAGGTGACATTGGCGCCGCCTTCCAAATTTGAAGAGGCAGGTGTGCCTTGGAGTCATTTTCTTTCACAAATTAAATTTAAAACGATCACCAAGGCAAACGGTGCCATTGTCATCAAGCTGAGTTCTAAAGAAGTGCTTAGAGAACCTTTTCTGGATTTTTTGCTGGAAGTCAGTTGGCCCAAAGGTGATGTTTATCGGGAATTTACAGTGTTGGTTGATCCTCCTGCTGTATATCAACAAAAAGTTATTCCTGTTGCAACCAAGTTAGCAGAAAAGAGAAAAGTTCAGCCATCAACAAAAATAAGTGAAGGCAAGCGGCAGCCCTTCACTTCATCGGAAAATTATTCATCAGTTCGAGAATTTGGACCAACCAGTAACAGAGATACGCTTTGGAAAGTCGCTGAAAAAATAATTGGTGACAGGGATATCTCTGTTGAGCAAATGATGATTGCTTTATATGAAGCAAACCCTGAAGCTTTTTATAAACCAAACGTAAATGCTTTATCTGCGGGGGCTGTATTAAAAGTACCTGAAGAAGACGTTGTGCTTCGAATCAGTCGTCGCCAGGCAAGAAAAGAATTTTCCAAGCAGGTAAAAGCCTGGAGAGGACAAGTTAAAGTAGCTTCTAAAACGGCTCATAAAACTGCTGAACCCATACAAAGTAAGAGTCAATTACAATTAAGAGCGCCTACAGAAGCAGAAATTAATAATCAGGTTCAGGTAACGCCAAGTGTTAGTGAAAGTGGGCAGAATTTACCCGAATCCACAACAGAAATCGAGAGTTTTAGCCAAGAAAATCAAGAATTAAAAAACAGGCTGGATAAACTTGAGAATCAGTTGGCAAAAATGCAAGAAATGCTGGAGGTCAAGGACGAGCAGCTCGCCACATTGCAGAGTGAGAAACTTCAAGAAAAAACCAAACCAGCTCCATCAAAAACTGTTGCAGAAGAAAAGCTTGAAAAAACAGAGTCTGTAAAACAAGTTGCCGTTCAAAAACCAAAACCGAAGGTAACGCCAAAACCAGCGGTTCAGCCAGAAGCTGAAACTGATTGGTACAATATTATTTTGGGTAGCGCAGGATTTGCCGCTCTTGGATTATTGGGATGGTTATGGTGGCGTAAACGTAAAGCTGAAGAAGAAATCAACAGTGAGAGTATGTTTGCAGCTTCAAGCCAGATTAGTTTGCCTGAAACTGATCAGGATTTGACAATTCCAGTTGCCGAGGATAAGAAAGATACTAGTTATGATGTAGGTACAGTAGGGGAAAGTTCATTTCTAAGTGAATTTACACCAAGTGATTTTGACGCCTTTGAAACAGATCAATCAGAAGTTGATCCGATTGCAGAAGCGGATGTTTATTTGGCCTATGGTCGTTATCAGCAAGCAGAAGACCTTATGCGGCAGGCCATTGAAAAGCAGCCGGACAGAGATGAATGCAAGTTGAAATTGTTGGAAATATTTTATGCCAATGAAGATAAAAAGGCATTTGAGAGTTATGCAGAAGAATTGAATGCATCTGATAAGAAAAAAGATCAGGAATTCTGGAAAAAAGTTTCTGAAATGGGTATTGCTCTTTTACCTGATAATCAACTCTTTGCTGATAAGCCTGAAGTGGAAGAGGTCTCTGAAAATGAAACCAATGTTTCTGATGAAGATATTTTGCAGCCAGATTTTTCTGCACCAGTAACTGAATCTGATGTTGATGAATCGGAAGGTTTGGAATTTGATATTACTTCCCTCAGCAATGTTGATAAGCATGCCGAAGAAGGCCTGGATTTAGCAAGCGAACTGGATGATTCTGATAGCAATACCATTGATTTCGATTTAGGTGAATCAACATCCGATGTACAAGAGAGTTCCGCTACAAGAAGTGTTGAAGAGGAAATTGAAGTTCTGGATTTATCCAGTGACGAAGAATTGGTTGATACTCAGGAAGAGTTAGCAGATTTTGATTTTGGCGATATTGAAGGGAAAACTGATGAATCAACTCCAGATGTCGCTGTTGAAGGAGAAAACCTAGAGCTTAAAGTTGGCGGCGCTGAAGATTTTAATTTCCAACTCGACCAAGAAGCAACAGCTTCTCCAGCCCCTAAAAATGAGTCCGCTAGTGATCTTGCGACAGTAAGCGATATTACTGATATGGATGAATTTGAAACTAAAATTGATCTCGCAAAGGCTTATATTGATATGGGAGATGCAGAAGCAGCAAAAAATATTGCTGAAGAAGTCTTGGAGAAAGGGTCAGATACGCAAAAGCAAGAAGCGAAAGAAATAATTAATCAGTTGTAAAGTCCACTTTTTCAAAGTAATTATTACTTTGTAGAAAAAATATGATCAACCGTGATTTTTATATTTAAAGCTTGTTTATCCTTTTAGACAGAAGTTCGATTTGTTATAAGGGAGCTATTTTACAACCCGTAATTTTGGTTTTGGTGGAGTAGGTTCAGGGGGTGGTTCGCCGGAGGGATCATCATGCTCATCAAATACCATGCCTTTGCCATTTTCCTTTGCATAAATTGCATTTACAGCAGAGACGGGTGCCAAAATATGCATTGATTTTCCAGAAAACCTTGCGTCAAATTGTACTTCATCATTGCCAAGTGAAAGATTTTGGACGGCCTCTGGTCTGATATTTAATACTATTTTTCCATTTTGGATAAAGTCTTCGGGCAACGAGCACCCTTCTTGTTCGGCATCAATGAGTAAATGGGGTGTTAAGTTGTTATCAATTATCCACTCATAGATTGAGCGGATCAAATAAGGTTTAAGCGGCGTCATTTGACAGTAGTGTCCATTTCTTTTTCTATTCCAGTCAAACTGGAAATAAATCCTTCTCGATTAAATTGGCGTTGGGCGTAATTGTTTAATGCTTCGCCGGGTAAATCAATGCCTAGTGCTGGAAGACGCCAAAGTAAAGGAACTAATGCACAGTCAATTAAAGAAAATTCATCACCCATAAAATAAGGTTGGGCTTGAAAAATAGGTTCTGCAGAAAGTAGACTTTCTTTCAGCATTTTCTTAGCTCGCGCGGATTTTTTTTCTCCGGAATTAATGATTTCATCGAACAATTGATACCAGTCCTGATCAATTCGTTTGATAATCATTCTGGCCTTTGCCCTAGAAACTGGATCCATTGGATGTAATGGGGGGTGCGGGAAACGTTCGTCTAGATATTCCATGATGATACGTGCATCATAAAGAACCAGACTTCGTTCTACCAGAGTTGGAGAGACCCCGGTTGGATTCAGTTCCAATAGATCTTCAGGAGGTTCCGAAGGGTCATAAAATTCAATGTCTGCACTAACGCCTTTTTCGTACATCGCAAAGCGTACACAATGACTCATTGCGCAATCAGAAGATGAAAAAAGAGTCATAGTTGACTTGCGGGGATTAAGGTTTACCACGTATCTATAACCTCGTTAATGAAAGAAAAGTTGAGAAATTTAACAAGGAATTATAACAAAGTTATTAGTTGATGCGGTTTCATAATGAATGATTAAAATTAGAAGCTCAAGAAAGTCTAATTAATTAATCTGGTCTCATCTGCATAAATTTCAATGCAGATGAGACAATGATAAATTAACGTAAATTACCCCAGGTTGATTCTTTTTTATGGATGTCTTTCCAGTACTCCTTTTTCAACAAGTAAGCAACCACAGTAAACAGAAGTAAATAAAATAAAACATATTTACCAATTCTTTTCCGCTCGAGCTGATGTGGCTCCCCAACATAAACCAGGAAATTGACAAGATCATTTACGAACCTGTCAAATTCTTTTGGTGCTAACTCACCTGATTCAATCAGTCTGAGTTTTGTTAGTTGTTCCTTGCCTGAAATATTTCTGTAAACGGCCTGTTGCAATCCTTGCAGCTGCCAGAGAGGATTAGGCATGCCTACATCTTTAAGAATCGCGTTATTTACGCCCAGGGTTTTGGTTTTATCGATGTAGAAGCTTCTCAAGTAAGTATACAGCCAATCAGCTCCCCGAGAGCGGGCAATTAACGATAGGTCAGGCGGTTCAATACCAAACCATCTTTCGGCATCATGCCCATTCATGGCTGAGTGCATGGTGTCATAAATACTAGCACCTTCCGGCGCTATTTCTTCTAACACCTGTTCCTCTTCAATACCAAAATCGTAAGCCATTCTGATATAGCGAATATGTTTTGCGGAATGGCATCCTAGACAATAATTCACGTAGTTTTTTGCGCCTCGCTGTAATGAGAGGCTATCAGTGAGGTCTATTTCCGCTTCGTCAAGTTTATATTCACCGCCAGCCGCCATGACAACAAAAGGCAGCATTAATAATATTGTTATTAGTTTTCTCATAATTAATCAAGGCTGTCTTTAAGTTTTTTAACAATTCTAATCCCGGCTTTTTTCAATCCATCAGGATCAGGTTTTCTTTTTAATACGAGTTTCCCCTCGGCTGTTTTCACTGGTTTTTTCACGGTCACTTCATCAAACAATCGTTTAAGATCCTGTATTCGTTCTTCGAGGGTTGGTTGATGCGTAACTCGTGCGGGTACACGTTTGGTTTTTTCCCAGCGAGTATAGACAGGCATTAGCAAGAAAAAGCCAAAATAAATAACTGTGAATATTCTGGCAAAAATAGTTGCTGTTGGTGTGGCAGGTTGTGTGCCTAAATAACCTAATGCAAAGAAACTGATAACAAAAAGTAGCAAGGCCTTTTTATAAATTCCACCTCGATAGCGAATGGATTTAACCGGCCCTCGGTCTAGCCACGGTAATAAAAATAACACAAATATGGCGCCACCCATGCCAATGACCCCGGCAAATTTATCCGGAATGGCTCGCAAAATTGCATAAAATGGGGTGAAGTACCATAGTGGTGCAATATGTTCCGGTGTCGCTAAAGGATCCGCCGGAATGAAATTGTCGTGCTCCAAGAAGTAGCCTCCCATTTCCGGCATGTAAAAAATGACAATGGAAAAGAAGAACAAAAATACTCCTACGCCAACAATATCTTTTACTGTGTAATAAGGATGGAAGGGTATGCCATCAACCGGCACACCAAAGGGATCTTTGGATTCTTTTATTTCAATACCATCCGGGTTGTTGGAACCAACTTCGTGTAATGCGACCAGATGCAGGAAAACCAGCATGATTAGAATCAAGGGAATAGCAATAACGTGGAATGCAAAAAACCTGTTGAGTGTTGCATCAGAAATAACATAGTCTCCTCTGATCCATAAAGCCAATTCATCACCAACAATGGGAATGGCGCTGAACAGAGATATAATGACCTGAGCACCCCAAAACGACATTTGCCCCCAAGGTAATAGATAACCCATGAATGCTTCTGCCATTAGACAAAGGAAGATCAACATGCCAAAAATCCATATTAATTCTCGAGGTTGTTTAAAGGAGCCATAAATAATCCCTCTGAACATATGGAGATAGATGACAATAAAAAAAGCCGAAGCTCCGGTTGAATGCATATATCTGATTAACCAGCCCCAGTTAACATCTCGCATGATGTATTCAACTGAGTCAAAGGCCAGTTTTGCATCCGGCTTGTAGTTCATTGTTAATAAAATGCCGGTAATAATCTGATTGACAAGAACCAGTAATGCTAGAGAGCCAAAAAAATACCAGAAGTTAAAGTTTTTTGGCGCGTAATAGTGCGCCATATGTTCGTTCCACAGCTTGGCTAACGGAAAGCGTTTTAATATCCAGTTTCCACAATCTGCTAAGTGTTTTGATTTCATGCTTGTGCTCCTTCCTCAGCGTCGTCTTCACCAATAATTATGAAAGTTTCAGTAATGTAACGATGGGGAGGAATATCCAAATTTGTTGGGGCAGGGACGCCTCGATATACGCGTCCTGCCAGATCAAACCAGGAGCCATGGCAGGGACAGAAAAACCCGCCTTTCCAGTCAGAACCTAAATCACTGGGTGCAATTTCAGGTCTGAAAGTTGGTGAACAGCCAAGATGAGTGCAAAGGCCAATCGTAACAAATAGTTCGGGTTTGATAGACCGATAACGGTTTTTACAGTATTCAGGTTGTATTGATTCATTCGACATTGGGTCACTGAGTTTGTCCTCAAGTGTATCGAGTGTCTCCAAAGCCTCTGGGGTTCTGTTTAACAGCCATGCCGGTTTGCCTCGCCATTCGACTCGTAACAGCTGGCCTGTTTCCATTTTGCTGATATCAACTTCCGTCGGTGCGCCAGCAGCTAAGGCTTTAGTACTTGGCTGCATTTGAGCGAGAAAAGGAACTGCCAGATAGCCGGCGCCAACGGCACCTACGACTGTCATTGCAGTAGTTAAGAACTGGCGTTTGGAAGTATCGACATCGACGCCTTCAATATTCATCTTATAACTCTCCTGCTGTGGTGTTTTGCATGCAAGTGCCAGTTTAATTTGAACGCATGAGTGCGATGGGCTGCGTTAATTACAAAAGGCAAACAAAATGAATCTTGCTTTTGTGTTCTGGCGCTTGATATGCAAATTTATTGTTTTTTATTTCGCACGAACAATATACCTTAGAGACGCGAGGATTTGAAGCAGATATTGGATTTTTTATAAGGGAATTATTTATAAAATTTGTTCAGTTGTGCTGATGATGCCGAGTAATCTTAGTGATTGGTTTTATTCTTTGTAAAGAAAAAGCCGGCGTGATGGGGTGTGTTTCAATAGGTGAAAACTGTTGAATTAAGAATGTTTTTTCTTTATTCTTTTGCCAAAATGTTTTTTAGCACAGTAAGAAAATTTTGGTTTTCTTCAGGCCTTCCAACAGTGACGCGTAAACAATCGGTCAATAATCCGCCTTGTGGAGACAGGTTTTTAATGAGAATTCCTTGTTCTTTTAATGACAAAAAAATTGATGCGGCTTTGTCAGCTGGTGTGCGGAATAATAAAAAGTTGGCTGCGCTTTCGAAAACTTTTATTTCTGAAATAGCATTTAGCGCATTGAAAAGTGCGGTACGATCCTGGCAGATTTTCTGAGTTTGTTCTGCAAACAGACTTTGTTGTGTAAGAGCGAAGTCTGCGGTGATTTGTGTAAGGACATTGATATTGTAGGGTAAACGAATTTTATTGAGTTGTTTAATAATCCCTGTGGAACCGATAAAAAAACCTAATCGAATTCCCGCCAGGCCAAGTTTGGAAAGCGTTCGCATGACCAACAGGTTCTCATATTTATCTAAATCATTGAGCAAAGTAGCATCAGCAAATGGTGCATAGGCTTCGTCAATAACGACTAGGCCGGGTGATGTTTCAAGGATTTCGAAAATGAATGATTTTTTGAATAAATTGGCTGTTGGATTATTTGGATAAGCTAAAAAAACTACCCTTGGTTGATGTTTTGTAATGGCATCAAGCATAGCTGGTAAGTCAAGTTCAAAACTATCAGATTGTAAAGGAATGCCATGATAGTTCAAACCTAAACTTTGTGCTATTTGCCGGTACATGACGAAGCTGGGTTCAGGAGCAAGAATGCTGGAATCTGGCGGTAATGCCATGAGCAAGACCTGAATCAGTTCATCAGAACCATTGCCAAATAGAATTTCAAATTGATCAGGTATTTGATTTAACTTCCTGATAGTTGCTGCAAGGTCTTGGACATCAGGATCTGGGTAACGATTAAGCTGGCAGTTGCGTAATTTTTCAAGCCATTTTTCAATAATGTCCGCGGGCCACTGATATGGATTTTCCATGGCATCGAGTTTAATTAAACCAGAGGCATTGGCAACTTTGTAAGTGGCCATTTCGCCAATTTCCGGCCGGAAAAAAGAGCTGGGATTTATTGCCATTGCTATTAACTTTTATCAGTGATACGGTATTCAGCAGATCTGGCATGGGCAGTCAAGCCTTCCCCTCTAGCTAAAACAGAGGCGGTTTTTCCTAGAAAATTAGCGCCTTCAGGCGAGCAAAAAATCAAGCTGGAACGTTTTTGGAAATCATAAACTCCAAGCGGTGATGAGTAACGGGCTGTGCTTGATGTAGGAAGTACGTGATTGGGGCCGGCGCAGTAATCGCCAAGTGCTTCCGCTGTATAGCGGCCTAAAAAGATAGCGCCGGCATTATGAATTTTGTCGCTTAGTGCTTGCGGTTCGGCCACAGACAATTCCAGATGTTCGGGCGCGATGGAATTACATACTTCAGCGGCTTCTTCTAAGCTTTGAGTATGAATTAAAGCGCCCCTTCTGGAGAGCGATTCTTTAATAACATCAGCACGTTCCATTTCTGGTAATAAACGAGAGATACTTTGTTCAACAGCATCCAAGAATTGGAGGTCATCAGAAAGCAAAATGGCCTGGGCGTTTTCATCATGCTCTGCCTGTGAGAAAAGATCCATAGCAATCCAGTCAGGATTGGTTTTGCCATCACAGATAACAAGGATTTCAGAAGGACCGGCAATCATGTCGATGCCAACCTGACCAAAGACCAGTTTTTTTGCTGTGGCTACATAGACATTTCCTGGGCCTACAATTTTATCGACTGCAGGGATGGTTTCAGTTCCATAGGCTAGTGCAGCAATTGCCTGAGCGCCGCCGATCGTAAAAACACGATCTACACCTGCTACATGAGCCGCCGCAAGAACCAGCTCATTCACCTCACCTTTTGGTGTGGGAACGACCATGATTAATTCACCTACTCCGGCAACTTTTGCAGGAATAGCGTTCATTAAAACTGAGGAGGGATAAGCAGCTTTTCCGCCTGGAACGTATAAACCGGCTTTATCCAGTGCGGTGATTTTTTGACCTAAAATGTTGCCATTTTCTTCTTGATATTGCCATGACTGCATTTTTTGTTTTTCTGCATAAGTGCGAATGCGCTCAGCAGCTGTTCGTAATGCCTGGGCCTTATCAGTGTCCAATTTTTCCCAGGCAGCTTTTAGTTTATCATGGCCCAGTTCTAATTCACTACATCTGGAAAAATGACATTGGTCAAAGCGGTTGGTGTAATCAACAACCGCTTGATCGCCTTGTTCACGAACCGTACTGATAATCTCAAGTACTTGTTGATGAAGTTCCAGGTCAGAGCTTTCATCCCAACTGGTCAGCGAGTTGAGTTGTTTGTTAAAGTCTGTTGATGTTGTCGATAAACGGGGTATTGAAATGTTCATGATTCACCTTTTAGCAAGAGTGATCTCAAATTGGTTGATTAAGGTTTGAATCGCCTGATGTTTCATTTTCATGGCAGCCTTATTTACTACCAAGCGTGAGCTGATTTCGGTAATCAGTTCTCGTGGCTCAAGTCCGTTAGCTTTTAATGTGTTGCCGGTGTCAACCAGGTCTACAATACAATCAGCGAGCCCAACCAATGGCGCAAGCTCCATAGAGCCATATAATTTAATGATTTCAGCCTGAATTCCCTTGCTGGCGAAATATAGCCGTGCGGTTTTAACATATTTTGTTGCGACCCTGACTCGTCCCGAAATTTCAGGTTTATCTTTATGGGTAGCAGTCATTAAACGGCAACCGGCAATTTTGAGATCAAGCGGTTCATATAGACTTTCCGCACCATGTTCTAAAAGCACATCCTTACCGGCAATTCCCAAATCAGCGGCGCCGTATTCAACAAATGTAGGGACGTCAGTAGCACGGATAATAACCAGCTTCACGTCATCTCGCGTAGTATCCAGAATTAATTTTCGACTGGTTTTGGGGTCGTCAGTAGGCTGTATTCCTGCTTCGGCAAGCAGCGGTAGCGCTTCTTCAAAAATTCTGCCTTTTGAGACGGCGATAGTAAGCATGTAAAAAACCTTAAGCTATTTAGTATTTAATTGGGTATGCGGCGAATTTTTGCGCCCAGTTGTGCCAATTTTTCTTCAATATGGTCATAGCCACGATCAATATGGTAAATTCTATCGACCATTGTATCACCTTCGGCAACCAGACCGGCTAGTACCAAGCTTGCTGATGCTCGTAGATCTGTCGCCATAACGGGTGCAGCGGCCAGTTTTTCAACGCCTTTACAAATTGCATTATGTGATTCAAGTTGAATATCGGCGCCCATTCGCTGCATTTCCTGAACATGCATAAAACGGTTTTCAAAAACAGTCTCGGTAATAACGGCAACGCCTTCCGCAATTGCGTTCATGGCCGTAAATTGGGCTTGCATATCAGTAGGAAAGGCTGGGTATGGAGCGGTTCTGACAGAAACGGCTTGAGGCTTTTTACCTTTCATGTCAAGTTTAATCCAGTCGTCGCCAGTGGAGATTTCTGCGCCTGCCTCTTTTAATTTTTCCAGGACTGCATCCAGGATACTAGGTCTGGTATTTTTAACCGTTATATTTCCTCCTGTCATTGCTGCGGCTACAAGATAGGTGCCTGTTTCGATACGATCAGGTAGGATGTTGTAGTGAAGATCTTTAGCTCCAAGTTGATCAACACCGTCAATTTCAAGGATGTCTGTACCGATGCCGGTGATTTTGGCCCCCATTTTATTTAGAAAATGGGCAAGATCACTGACTTCAGGCTCTTTGGCAGCATTTTCTATAACGGTTTTACCCTTGGCCAAGGTGGCGGCCATCAGTAAATTTTCAGTGCCAGTGACAGTGATTTTTTCCATGACTAGGTTGGCGCCTTTTAACCGTTTGGCTTGGGCTAGAATATAACCACCTTCTACTTTGATGTCAGCTCCCATCTTAGCAAGCCCATCAAGGTGAATATCAACAGGCCGAGTCCCAATAGCGCAGCCGCCGGGTAATGAAACATGCGCTGATCCAAATCTGGCCAACAATGGCCCGAGCACTAAAATTGAAGCACGCATGGTTCGCACCAGTTCATAGGGGGCTTCAAAGTTTTTTATAGTGCTGGTATCAATCTCGATGTTCATTTTTTCATCAATGATCAACTGAACCCCCATGCGCCCTAAAAGCTCCATGGTGGTGGTAATGTCATGAAGATGAGGGATATTGCCAATGGTTACCGGGGTTTCAGAAAGTAATGCTCCAGCGAGAATAGGTAGGGCGGAATTTTTTGCGCCTGAAATACGTAGTTCGCCAGACAGCTGTTTGCCGCCTGTTATGATAAGTTTATCCATGATCTGTTTTGATATTCAGCTGCTTGTCGTTTGACTGAAAAAGATATTCAAAGCCGCTTAAACGGGCAAGTGCCAGCAGTTGCTTTGGAACATTAATAAAATTTAGATTTATGCCTCTGGAATGAGCGGTTTTAAGCCATTCTATGATAAGTGCTAGCCCGGCACTGTCAACCGCTTTTACTTTTTTTAAATCAATGCTTATATCATGGGGTGTTAATAACTTATCCATGATTTTGGAAGTATTTTTGTTGATAGTGGAGAAGGTTAAATCGCCTTCTATTTCAAGGCTTTTAACCGTTGCTTGCTTTACCTTGATTGGAGTCACCGTTATTTTTTGTCAGATTTATTCTGATATAAAAACTGGCCAATCAATTTTTCGAGAACAATGGCTGATTGGGTATATTCAATAACGCTGCCATCTTCCAGATAATCCTCAGAACCGCCGGCATTTAATCCTACATATTGTTCGCCAAGCAAACCGGCAGTTAGAATGCTTGCTGATGTATCATCAGGAAGGGTATTGTATTGTTTGTCAATACGCATTTCAACAACCGATTCGTAGGTTTGTGTATCAAAGCGAATATCGGTGACTCTGCCAATTCTGACGCCTGCAATTGAGACTGGGGATTTTACCTTCAATCCGCCAGAATTTTCAAAGCGGGCATAAACAGTATAACCTTCATCTTCGGTCAGAGGATTCAGATTGCTGACATGCATTGCCAGGAAAAACAGGGCAACAATACCAGAAGCGACGAACAGGCCAACTAGAAGTTCAAGGGTTTTGCATTGCTGCATATCAATCGTCTCCAAACATCATTGCAGTTAATAGGAAATCCAGGCCCAGGACGGCAAATGCAGAATTGACAACAGTACGGGTTGTAGCTCGACTGACTCCTTCGGAAGTGGGTATGGCATCATATCCTTCGAAAAGAGCAATCCAGGAAGTAACAAAACCGAACACTATGCTCTTAATTACACCATTCATAATATCATCATAAAAATCAAGATTTGCTTGCATTTGTGACCAAAAAGAGCCTTCATCAACGCCGAGTAGTCCGACTCCCACCATCTCGCCGCCGAGTATTCCTACGGCGCTGAATAAAGCGGCAAGAATTGGCAGAGAAATAAAACCGGCAAAAAAACGCGGCGCAATAATTCTTTTGACTGGGTCAACTGCCATCATTTCCATACCAGATAACTGTTCTGTTGCTTTCATTAGGCCAATTTCGGCAGTCAAGGCTGAGCCCGCTCTACCAGCAAACAACAAAGCAGCAACAACAGGTCCCAGTTCCCGAACCAGGGATGCGGCAACCATAACGCCAAGTGACTCTTCGGCGCCGAAATCAGAAAGTGTGTAGTAGCCTTGAAGGCCAAGTACCATACCGACAAAAAGTCCGGAAATAACAATAATTAAAAAAGTGAGTACACCGACGAAATAAAGCTGTCTGATTAATAAACCAGGGCGCAATAATATATCAGTCAGGCCGCTTAGAGTATGTCCCAAAAATAAACTTCCGCGTCCAAGTTTGGCTAAGCTTTGCAAAGTAAATCGCCCGAGTTGGCGGGTAAGTTGAATCATTTCCTTGAACTAGAGGTAAGAAAGTAGATCTTCAATGTAATCCTTGGCAGGATAATGGAAAGGGACAGGGCCATCGGCGTTACCGTGCATGAATTGCCTGACCCATTCTGAATTTGAGTTTTCAATTTCTTCAGGTGTTCCCTGGCCAACAACATGACCTCCGGAAATGACATAAATATAATCCGCTATAGATGCCGTTTCCTGAACATCATGCGATACGATAATGCTGGTTAAACCTAAAATAGTATTTAATTTTTTAATGAGTTCAACGAGTACGCCAAGTGAAATTGGATCCTGGCCAGTAAAAGGTTCGTCATACATGATCATCATTGGATCAAGTGCGATAGCTCTCGCTAAAGCCACGCGTCTTGCCATGCCGCCTGATAATTCATTAGGCATCAGATTACGAGCGCCTCGTAGCCCGACAGCCTGAAGTTTCATGAGCACTAGTGAGCGAATCATTGCTTCACTGAGTGCCGTGTGTTCACGCAAGGGGAAGGCAATGTTATCGTAGACGTTCATATCCGTCAGTAATGCACCACTTTGAAATAACATGCCCATTCGTTTGCGCAGTTGATAAAGCGATTTCAGAGAGAGTTGGTGGACGTTGTTTTGATCAACAATAACAGAACCCTGGTCAGGTTTTAGTTGGCCGCCAATTAATTTTAACAGGGTGGTTTTCCCTGTACCACTTGGACCCATGATGGCGGTAATTTTTCCGCGTTGAAAGTCTAACGAAATTGAATCAAATATTTTTCGGGTACCTCTCGAAAAAGATAAATTTTTTATTGAAACTAATGTTTCATCTACTTGCGTACCCTCAGGCATTCTAGGTGGTTTTTTTATTTTAAAAAACACTATTGTCCATGACGATCGCTAACTAAGTCAAATCGAGTAAAAATTATTCATTGGAAAACAGCTACCATGCGTAACTTGGTTCATGGCATAATAAGCAATTTTCGAACCATACTGATGATAATTAACACGATTGCCTTGCTAGGAGGCTTGGTTCTGCTGATTTTTTCTGCCGACCGTTTCGTCGATGGGGCTGTTTCGATAGCGAAAACTTTTGGCATTTCACCCTTGTTAATTGGTCTTACTATTGTTGGCTTAGGTACTTCTGCCCCCGAAATTCTGGTTTCAGCAATTGCCTCATGGCAAGGAAACTTTGGCTTGGCCATTGGCAATGCATTAGGCTCAAATATTGCTAATATTGGCCTGATATTAGGTGCGACTGCGTTAATTTCACCGCTTGGTTTTCATTCTCGTTTACTTAAACGGGAGCTGCCTGTTCTATTGGTTGTTAGCGCTGTATGTTATGGGCTTGCGTTTGACGGCCTTTCAATAGTTGATAGCATCATTATGATAACTGGCTTGATACTATTTCTGTGGTGGCTTGTTTATACGGCAAAAAATGACATGCGGAAAGATATTCTCGCTGTTGAATTTGAAGAGGAGTTATCTGACGGCTTGCCTTTGTATAAGGCCTGGGTATATTTTATTCTCGGGCTTTTAGGACTGATGATAAGTTCAAAAATACTTGTCTGGGCAGCGGCTAATATTGCCCAGTATTTTGGTGTCAGTGATTTGGTTATCGGATTAACAATCGTTGCGTTAGGGACCAGTTTGCCAGAATTGGCAGCTTCTATTTCCAGTGTTTTGAAAAATGAAGATGACTTGGCCGTGGGTAATGTTATTGGTTCAAATATGTATAATTTGTTGGCCGTATACTCAGTGCCAGGATTATTTTCCTCGGGGTCTGTAGGAGAACATGTGCTGTTTCGGGATTTTCCGGTCATGCTTGGCTTCACCGTGGGTTTGTTTGTTTTAGGATTTAGTTTTTTTAAGCCCGGAAAAATTTCACGTTTTGAAGGTGGGATTTTGTTGTTTTGTTATGTGACCTACCAATGTTTCCTCTATCAGTCAACAATTTCATGACGAAAATTGATTCATTGCAAATAAAAACCTCTGGCTTGACGGTTGTAGAGATCGAGATGCAAGCAGTGGCAATGTTGAAACGCAGGATTGATAACAATTTTGTTAAAGCTTGTGAGCTGCTTTTCAACTGTAAAGGTCGAATTGTCGTTATCGGGATGGGAAAGTCAGGTCATATCAGTGGTAAGATTGCTGCTACTTTAGCCAGCACAGGTTCCCCCGCTTTTTTTGTACACCCTGGCGAAGCCAGTCATGGTGATCTTGGTATGATTACCCAGCAGGACGTGGTTTTGGCTTTATCGCATTCAGGCGAAACAGATGAGATTCTGACGATTTTGCCCATAATCAAGCGTCTTGGTGTTTCTCTGATTGCAATGACAGGCCAGCAAAAATCATCTTTAGCTTCATTTGCTGATGTTCATCTGGATGTCAGTGTTGAGCAAGAAGCTTGCTCTTTAGGTTTGGCGCCGACATCCAGCACTACAGTGATGCTGGTAATGGGGGATGCGCTCGCTGTTTCATTATTAGAAGCTCGAGGATTTACCCGAAATGATTTTGCTTTATCGCATCCGGGGGGCAGTCTCGGTAAACGCTTGCTATTAAAAGTTGCGGATCTTATGCATTCTGGTCATGAAATTCCAGTTGTTTCGGAATCAGCGTTAATAAGTGATGCTTTATTGGAGATGACGGAAAAAAAATTAGGTATGACTGCGGTGGTTGATAACAATGATAAGGTCTCAGGTATTTTTACTGATGGGGATTTGCGCAGGATGCTAGGCCAAAATTTTGATGTTCATACTACATTGGTTTCAAAAGTGATGACTCGACATTGTGCTGTTATCACTCAGCATATTCTGGCAGCAGAAGCAATGCAGATTATGGAGGAAAAGAAAATAAATGCCTTGATTGTCGTAGATGATGATCACAAGCCAGTGGGCGCTTTAAATATGCACGATCTGATTCGAGCAGGAATTGTATAAATTTATGTTGGATGTTATTGAGAAAGCAAAAAAACTAAAACTTCTGATTTTGGATGTTGATGGCGTGTTGACGGATGGTAAATTATTTTTTGACGATCAAGGCAAAGAATACAAATCTTTTCATGCAAGAGACGGCCATGGTATAAAATTGCTCCAGCGTACCGGGGTTGAGGTTGCTGTTATTTCTGGCAGAAAATCAGCATCAGTTGCTTTGCGGATGAGAAGCCTGGGTATTGAGTATGTTTATCAAGGTCATGAAAATAAAATTGCAGCTTTTGAAGAAGTTGTCAAAAAAGTGGGTTGCCACGTCGATCAGGCTGCCCATGTTGGGGATGATTTGCTGGATTTGCCCTTGATGACTCGTGTTGGATTATCAATAGCTGTTAATGATGCAGTAAAAGAAGTCAAGCAGTTTGCAGACTGGTGTACCTCACTTTCTGGAGGCGAAGGTGCAGTTCGGGAAGTTTGTGATCTGATTATGCAGGCACAAGGGACATTTACAAAGATTGTCGATGATTATAAAAATAATGGCTGAAAGATACCAGTTTTATGGGTTAATTAGTGTCTTTGCGCTAATTATGTGGTGGATGGCACAGTTAACTGTCTCCAAGCAAGTCGTTTCTTCTGAAATCCCTTCCAATAGTCCGGATTACTTTAGTAATGGTTATGAAAAAATTGAAATGGATCTGGAAGGAAAGCTTAAAAGTCGAGTTATAGCTGATAAAGTTGTTCATTACAGCGCAACTGATATTGCTGAGCTGGAAAATCTGGTCATGACCATGTATAAACCCGAAGCACCTGCATGGGTCATTCGTTCTGAAACCGGAACAGTTCCGGCCGGCGGTAGAGATATTTTTCTCAATGGTAAGGTATTTATTGATCGAGAAGAAGCTCCAGGTTTTAGTAAAATTAAAATTATCACTTCAAATTTAAAAGTCAAACCGGATATAAATTACGCTGAGACTGACGAGTGGACTGATTTGATTATGCCCCCCAATAAAACCTCAGGAAAAGGTATGGAAGCAACTTTTAGTAGCCCCATTCACTTGAAGTTATTAGCTAATGTACGAGGAATCTATGAATAAAATCGTGTTTTTATTTTTGGGCTTAACGAGTTTCTACTCAAGCCTCAGTTTGGCGCTGGTCAATGATTCAGATCAGCCTATAACGATAGATTCCAATAGTGCGGTTTATGATGAAAAAAAGGGACTCAGTATCTATTATGGTAATGTTATTTCCATTCAGGGAAGTCTAAGGGTCAACTCGGATAAATTAGTTGCTTATTTGCGCGATGGAGATGTTGTAAAGCTGGTTTGGACGGGTAAGCCGGCCCGATTCAAGCAAAAGCCTGAAGGCGGCAAAGAAGAAATACATGGTAAAGCGCTGACTCTGGAATATTATCCTGACAAGGCTTTGTTTATCCTTATCAAGGAGGCGGTGGTGACGCAAGGAGCAAACACCTATAAAAGTGATTTAATAAAATATGATACCCGGAATTCAGTCGTCAAGGCGGGCGAAAGAAATACTGACAATAACCGTGTCAGGGTTATTCTCAAACCCAAGAAAAAACAACCCAATACAAAGTAATGGCACGATTAGCAGCAAAAAATCTGGTTAAAAGTTATCACGGTCGGAAAGTAGTCAATAATGTTTCGCTGCATGTGGATACCGGAGAGGTTGTGGGGCTATTAGGGCCCAATGGTGCTGGGAAAACCACCAGTTTTTATATCATGGTGGGGTTGATAAAAGCCGATGAAGGAGATGTTTTACTTGATGATTTAGATATTACCCATTATCCCATGCATGTCAGGGCCAAAATGGGAGTGGGCTATTTGCCGCAGGAACCTTCAGTCTTTAGAAAATTAACAGTAGCTGATAATTTACGGGCAGTTTTACAGCTTCGCTCCGATTTAACGGATGGCCAAATTGAATTATTAATTGAAGAACTTCTCCAGGAATTTCATGTTGGTCATCTTCGTGATAATGTGGCGATGGGGTTGTCCGGAGGTGAGCGTCGCCGGGTCGAAATTGCTCGCGCCTTGGCTACAGATCCGCAATTTATTTTACTTGATGAACCTTTTGCAGGTGTTGATCCGCTTTCGGTTATTGATATTCAAAAAATAATCGAGCATTTAAGAGATAGAAATATAGGAATTTTGATAACCGAGCATAATGTGCGGGAAACTTTGGGAATTTGTGATCGAGCTTATATTCTAAATGAAGGTCAAGTAATTGCTGAGGGAGATGCAGGGGAAATTGTTAACAATAATGAAGTAAGGAAGGTGTATTTGGGTGAGAATTTTAGCCTATAGTCTACTATTAGTCGTAAAGCACTGAATAATTAATAGTATGAAACAATCCTTACAACTACGTATTGGCCAGCAGTTATCAATGACGCCGCAATTGCAGCAGGCGATCAAATTGCTGCAATTATCGACACTGGATTTACAACAAGAAATTCAACAAGCGCTTGATTCCAACATGATGCTGGAAGTTGCCGAGGACGATACTGCAAACGAAGCAGCCAGTCAAAATTTGGAAAACAAGACTGAACAGCAAACTGCGACTGCCGAGGAAGGCCAGTCTGTTGAGCTTTCAGAAACCATGGCAACCGATAATATTCCCGATGAGTTACCTACTGATAGCTCTTGGGAAGATGTTTTTGATGTCGCCCAAATTACTTCAAATATCCAGGCATCCGCTGAACAGCCAGATTTTGAGGTATTGCGCAGCAAGGATGAAACCTTGCTGGACCATCTGTTCTGGCAGCTGGACACCATGCAGTTTTCAGAACGTGATCATGCCATTGCCATGGCCATTATTGATTCAGTCAATGAAGAAGGTTATTTGCTCGATACCCTGGAAAATATCCATCAGGGTTTGCAGGACCAGCTTGAAGATTTGTATCTGGATGAAGTGCAGGCAGTTTTGCATCGAGTGCAGCGCTTTGATCCTGTTGGCGTTGCGGCGGTTGATCTTGCTGATTGCTTAACAATTCAATTGCAGCAAATGCCAGACGATACGCCGTTCAGAGATGAAGCGATTGTACTGGTGTCGCGGTATCTGGATTTACTGGCAGGGCAGGACCAGGTCAAATTGATTCGCAAATTGGGGGTGACTGAACAACAGTTAAGCGACATTGTTGCCTTGATACGAATGCTGGATCCCAGGCCGGGAAATAGCATCCAAAGCTCAACGGCAGATTATGTCGTGCCTGATGTTTTTGTCGCCAAGGTCAATGGTCATTGGCAGGTCAGCCTGAATCCCGAGATTGCACCAAAATTGCGTATCAATTCGGCTTATTCCGGCATGATAAAAAGAGCCGATAACAGCAAGGATAACACCTGCATGAAAGATCATTTGCAGGAGGCCAAATGGTTTATTAAAAGCCTTTACAGTCGCAATGATACGTTACTGCGGGTCGCGAAAAGTATTGTCGAAAAACAGGAAGGTTTTTTCGAACATGGCGCCATCGCGATGAAACCGATGGTGCTGAGAGATATTGCCGAAGAACTGGAACTGCATGAATCAACCATTTCCAGGATTACCACCCAGAAATATATGCACACACCCAATGGCATTATTGAATTCAAATACTTCTTTTCCAGTCATGTTTCAACAGCAGCGGGAGGGGAGTGTTCGGCAACCGCCATCAAAGCCTTTATCAAAGAACTGGTTTCAGGAGAAA
>Ga0256839_1000977_pt1 | contig 36036 bp, 33 predicted proteins | sample 354166metaG_FD_185968 | JGI IMG/M metagenome (GOLD analysis project Ga0256839, IMG submission 185968) | Hydrothermal vent microbial communities from Mid Atlantic Ridge, Atlantic Ocean - 354-166 | ecosystem: Environmental > Aquatic > Marine > Hydrothermal vents | place: Atlantic Ocean: Mid...
GCCGCATGAACGCCCTGGTGATCGCCGCACGCGAACTGCGCAGTCTGTTCCTGTCGCCGCTGGCTTGGTGCATCCTGGCCGTGGTGCAATTGTTGCTGGCCTACATCTTTCTGGCCCAGATCGAATACTTCCAGATGCTGCAACCGCGCTTGGCCGTCTTGAGCGACAGTCCCGGGGTGACGGACCTGATCGCCGTTCCCCTGTTCGGCAACGCCGGCGTCATCCTGCTGCTGGTGGTACCGCTGCTGACCATGCGCCTCATCGCCGAAGAGCGGCGCAACCGCACCCTGAGCCTGTTGTTCAGCGCCCCGGTTTCGGTCGGCGAGATCGTGCTGGGGAAATATCTGGGGGTGATGGCTCTGCTGGGACTCATAGTACTCATGATCACCGCCATGCCCCTCTCCCTCTCTCTGGGAACCCATCTGGACTGGGGCAAACTGGCCGCCTGCGTGCTGGCGCTCTGCCTGCTCCTGGCCGCCTTCGCCGCCATCGGCCTGTTCCTCTCCACCCTGGCGTCCCAGCCGGTGGTCGCCGCGGTGGGCAGCTTCGGTGCCCTGCTGCTTCTGTGGATCATCGACTGGAGCGTCACCATCGGCACGGAAAACGAAAAGGTTCTGGGCTATCTGTCCCTGCTGCGCCATTACGAGAACCTGACCAAGGGCCTGGTGAGCACCGTCGATGTCAGCTACTTTCTGCTGCTGATCGCGACGTTTCTGATCCTCAGCATCCGCCGCCTCGATTACGACCGGTTGCAAAAATGAAGATCGACCGTCACATTCACCGGCAGATCCGGCTGCAGCATCTGCTTTTCACCGCCCTGTTCCTGATCCTGGTGGGCCTGCTGGCATGGTTGTCGCAGCGCTATTACACCGAATGGGACTGGACGGCGGCGGGACGTCACACCCTGTCGGAAGCCAGCCGCAAGGTCCTGCGGACTCTGGAGGGACCGGTCACCATCACCGCCTATGCCCGGGAGGACAATCAGCTGCGCGAGCGCATCCGCGAGCTGGTGCTGCCCTATCAGCGCAGCAAGGCCGACCTGAAGCTGGTGTTCGTGAATCCGGATCTGCATCCGGAAAAGGTGCGGGAACTGGGGATCACCATGGACGGGGAACTGGTCATCGACTACCGCCAGCGCACGGAAAAAATCCACGACCTGAGCGAAACCGCCCTGACCAACGCCCTGGTACGCCTGGCGGGAAGCGGTAGGCAGAAAGTGGTCTTCGTCACCGGCCACGGCGAGCGCAGTCCCGAGGGGGAAGCCAACTTCGATCTGGGACGATTCGGCGACAATCTACGCCAACGGGGCGTCACGGTCACCACCTGGAATCCGGTCAAGGAACCGAAACTGCCGCAAGACGCTTCCCTCTTGGTGATCGCCAGCCCCCGGGTGACGTACCTGCCCGGAGAGGTGAAACTGCTGAAACAGTACCTGGAGAAAGGGGGCAACCTGTGGTGGATGGCGGAGCCCGGCGACCTTCAAGGCCTTGAGCCTTTGGCGGAGGCCCTCGGTGTCCGATGGCTTCCCGGCGTGGTGGTCGACCCCACCGGCAGCGCCCTCGGCATCAGCGATCCGACCTTCGCCCTGGTGGTGGAATACCCGCCCCACCCCATCACCCGCAACTTTCAGAATCTGACCCTGTTCCCCCGGGCCCGGGCCCTGAAGCGCGCGAATGAGGAAAACTACATCGCCGTCCCTTTCCTCCGCTCCCTGCCCCGGGCCTGGACCGAGCGCGGTCCCCTGAAAGGCGAGATCCGCTTCGACCCGGATCAAGGGGAACAGGAAGGCCCTCTGACCCTGGGTTTGGCCCTGACCCGGGAACGGGGCCAGGATCAAGAGCAGCGAGTCGTCGCCATGGGTGACGGGGACTTTCTCACCAACACTTATCTTGGCAACGGCGGCAATCTCGATCTGGGACTCAACATCGTCCAGTGGCTCAGCCACAACGACCGTTTGATCGACATCCCCGCCAAAACCGCGCCCGACACCCAACTGCAATTGTCTTCCCTGGCACTGGCTCTCATCGGCCTGGGGTTTCTCGTCCTGTTACCCCTGACGCTGCTGAGTGCTGGACTGCTGATCTGGTGGCGTCGGAGGCGGATCTGACATGAGCGGCTGGCGTTCGATCGTCGTTTTGCTGGTACTGGTGGCCGGACTGGGCGCCTGGGTCGCCTGGCTGCAAAGCCGGCCGCAACCAGAGGAACCCGAACTGACTGATCTCGATCCCCAGGCGATCGGACGGATCACGGTCAAATACCAGGACCGGGTGCTTCGCTTTGAGCGCCGGGACGACGACTGGTGGATGCAGCAGCCCTACACGGCGCCGGCCGATCCCTACCGCATCGAACAAATCCTTCGGCTGCCCCGGACCCAAAGCCACGCCCGCTATTCCATTCCCCGCGCCGAGTGGTCCCGCTTCGGCCTGGAACCTCCCGAGGCGGAAATCGATCTCGACGGCCATCGTTTTCGTTTCGGCCGGCAGAATCCCATCGATTTCCGCCGCTATGTGCAAGTCGACGGGCAGACGGTTCATCTGATCGACGACACCCTGTTCCATCTGCTCACTCCACCGGCCAGCGACTGGCTGGACACTCGCCTGCTCCCGGCGACCGCCGCCATCCGGACCCTGACAGTACCGGGCTGGCAACTCCAACTGTCGGCGAAGGGAAGCTGGCGCTCGGCACCGGAAGCCGACCCCGCCGTACTGCAACGCTGGATCGACGAATGGCGCAACGCCCGGGCGCTCCGGGTCGCTCCCCACCCGGGGCCGGCCCCCAAGGACAAACCGACCATCCGGGTCGGTCTGGAAGACGGAACGCTGACCTTCGTCCTCCTGGCGGAGGAACCGGAGGTGATCCTGTTGCGCCCGGATCTCGAGCTCGCCTATCACTTCTACCGCGAGACCGGCATCCGTCTGCTGCAACCGCCGAAACCCCAGCAAGCGCCGGATTCCTGATGCCGGAACTCCCGGAAGTCGAGACCACCCGTCGCGGTCTCGAGCCCTCCCTGCGCGGCCGGCGTATCGTCGCCGTCCAGGTCCGTCAGCCGCGCCTGCGCCGGCCGGTCCCCCGGGATCTCGGCGACCAACTGCGCGGCAAAACGATTCGGGAGATCGGGCGGCGCGGCAAATATCTGCTGCTGACCATCGACGGCGGTACCCTCATCGTTCATCTGGGAATGTCAGGCAGCCTGCGCCTCGTCGGCGAACGCCCCCCCGGAAAGCACGACCACCTGATTCTTTCCCTGGACGACGGCAGCCGTCTGGTCCTGCGGGACCCCCGCCGCTTCGGCAGCGTCCTCTGGTGGCAGGGATCCGTTCACGAACATCCCCTGCTCAGGGATTTGGGAATCGAACCGTTGGAGCGGGAATTCGACGGTAACTTCCTTTACCGTTTGACCCGCTCAAGCCGGCGTCCGATCAAGAACCTCCTCATGGACCAACACCGTATCGCCGGACTCGGCAACATCTATGCCAACGAGGCTCTGTTCCTCGCCGGAATTCACCCCACCCGTCCGGCCGATTCCCTGGAGCGGGAAGAATGCGACCGCCTGGCCACCGCCATCCGGACGGTCCTCGCCCGGGCGATCGACGACGGCGGCACCACCCTGCGGGATTTCGTCAACGATCGGGGACAACCGGGTTATTTCCAGCTGACCCTGGGCGTGTACGGCCGGGAGGGGCAGCCCTGCCCCCGCTGTCACACCCCAGTTCAGCGCCTGAAACTGGGACAGCGGGCCACCTATTTCTGCCCCCGCTGCCAGCGATGAGTCAGAGCTGCAGCTCCTCCTCCAAGGAAGGCCCTTTCTCTTCTTCTGCGGGTGCTTCCTCCGGCACCACATCCCGAAGCATCTCGACGCTCTCTTCCACTTCCTCGAGCTTGTCCTCGAAACGGGCTCCCCGATCGATGCTGACCGTGGCGCCCTTCACCAGCGTCAATTTGTGTCCCGGGGCAGCGAAGTTGATCACCAGCCTGCCTTTCAGGGTACGGGGACCGGCGATCAGATAGCGTTTCTTGGCTTTGCTTTCGAAGATGGCGCTGTCGATATCCTCACCCACCACCCGGTCGAACGGTTCGGCGATCAGGTCCTCGACCCCACCCTGGGAAAAGATGCCGGCAAAGCGGACATGGTTGCCGCTGGCGACTCCGAGCCCAGTCGGCGTGGCGAAGAAACCGGCGATCTTGGTCCTGGCCATGATGTGACCGTTGGGCCCCGGCGGGAAGGTATGGCTGAACTCGATGACCACGTCGGGCAATCCCGGGTTGGATTCGGCTGCCGCAGCCCCGACGGACGTCGCATCCCCCTCTTCCGTATCGGTCGCGGCGGACGAACGCAAGACCGCTTCCTCGCCCGTGGCCACGAAGGTGACATTGTGCAAACTGATGATGTCGCGCCGGGCGTCGCTGAAGCAGATCTGCGGTGTCTTGCCGATTTCGCTGGCCTCGATCCGGACCCCGGGATATTCCCCGGCGATTTCGATACAGGTCTGGGTTTCCTGTTGCGGGACCAGTCTCTTTCCCTGGATGACCGCTTCGAAAGCGAAGCCCCAGGTGCTCCAGCCGATCAAAACGGCGCCCATTACGATCTGTCGCATGCATCCCCCATTTCGCTTACTTGCACCAGCTAAAACTATAGCATCATCCCCCCTACGCGGCATCTTGACGCCGATCCCACCGGTCAATCCGCCCGCCGGAGACGGAAAACGCCGGTTTCCCGGCGTTTTCCATCGGTTCCGTCACCCCAGAGGCCACATGGGCGTGTCCCCGCCCTTGAGTAGGACGTTCCAGTAGTACCAGGGAAGAAAATATTTCTTGAACCAGTACATACTGCGGCGTTCCTTGCTCTGATCGATGGGAAAGGTCTCCTTGGGCAGGAGATTGTAGTCGAACTCAGCCAGCACCAACTTGCCGTAACCCGTCGTCAGGGGACAGGAGGCGTAACCGTCGTAAGCGGCGAGGCCTTCGCCGCCCCCCATGTCGGTGATCAGGTTGCTGACCACCACGTAGGTTTGACTTCTGGCGGCCGCGGCGGTCTTGGAATTGGGCGTGTTGGTGCAGTCGCCCAGGCCATAGACGTTGGGGTACTTGACGTGCCGCAGGGTGTGCTTGTCGACGTTCATCCAACCCGCTTCGTCCGCCAGGGGGGATTCTTTCAGAAACGCCGGTGGCCGCATCGGCGGCGTGACGTGCAGAAAGTCGAAGGCGTGGGTTTGCCGATCACCGGTGGAAACGTGCTCGAAAGTGGCCTCCTTCTTCTCCGGATCGATGGCGACCAGATGATGCTGGAAATGGGTTTCGACCGCCTTGCGTTTCAGGACCTCGTTCAACGTCCTGGCATAGCGCTTGACCGGGAAAATCCCGGGGGCGGCCGAAAAGAACAGGATCTTGCTCTTTCCCCGCACGTTGCGTTTGCGCCAGGCGTCGTCCGACAGGTACATGATCTTTTGCGCCGCACCCGGACACTTGAAGGGGGGTTTGGGCTGGGTGAAGATAGCCGTGCCACCGGAGAAATTCTTGACCGCCTCCCATACCAGGGGGGCATAATCGTAGTCGTAGATGGAAACGACGCCGATGTTACCCTGCAATGCGTCCTGCAATCCGGGGACGGCGTCCCAAGCGATCTCGATGCCGGCGGCGACGACCAGATATTCGTAGGTGACCGTTTTGTGCGCGGCGGTCTTCAGAGATTTGTTTTCGGGATCAAACTCCGCCACCGCATCCTGAATCCAGGTCACGCCCTCAGGAACCACGTCTTTCATCGGCCGCCAGGTGGCCTTCGGCTTCATCTCACCAGCACCCACCAGGGTCCATCCCGGCTGATAGTAATGCACGTCTTTCGGTTCCAGTACCGCAATGTCGAGGGACTCGTCGATCTTCTTCAAATGGGCGGCGACAGCCAGGCCCGCGGTTCCACCCCCGACGATGACCACCTTGTGGGAGAGGGTTTCTGCCATGGTTCAGCCTCCTGATGCTTGTTATATGAAATTTTATTCTTGGCATAGAACGGAAACTGATAATACTCCGTCTTTCCGTCCCCGCCAAGTTTCATTCACGCACCGGGCGTTTGTCCAGTTTACGCTGCAAGGTACGCCGGTGCATCCCCAAGGCACGGGCCGCCGCGGAGATATTGCCGCCATGCTCCATCAGAACCTTCTGCAGATATTCCCACTCCAGGCGCTTGACCGAGAGCGGCCGCTCCTTGATCGACACGTTGGGATCCCCGTCTTCCTTGTGAAGGGCGGCGACCACCTCATCGGCGTCGGCGGGCTTGGTGAGATAATGGGTCGCCCCTAGCTTGATGGCCTCCACCGCCGTCGCGATGCTGGCATATCCGGTCAGTATCACGATCCGGGTGTTGGCGTCGAGTTCCTTGAGCGCTTTAACCAGGGCAAGTCCGGAATCATGGCCGATGCGCAAGTCGATCACGGCGTATTCGGGGGTCAGCTTCTCCGCCAGCGCCAATCCCTCGTTCAGGTTCAGCGCTACACTGACCTCGAAGCCGCGCTTGCTCAGGGCACGCTCCAACACCTGGCAAAACACCTCGTCGTCGTCAACCAACAACAATCGCGGATGGTCACTCATGGTTTTCCTGACAGGTCAACAAAGGCAAACGGATGCGGGTGCAGAATCCGCCCTGGGACAGCCGCTCCATGTCGATTTCCCCGCCCAAACGCTCGATGGTGGCGTAAGCCAGAAACAGGCCGACGCCCAGTCCCTGTTTCTTGGAAACCACTGGCTGGCGTCCCAGTTGGCGGCGCAGATGGGGGTCGATCCCCGGACCCTGGTCGATCACGACCAGTTCCAGACGCCGGCGATTCCACCAGGCCCGCAGGATGACCGGTTCGCTGGAAACGTCGGCGGCATTGTTGAGAATGTTCAGCAGGGCGTGGATCAAGGTGTGTTCCGCCAGGATCCGCGCCCGGCCGTCGGTTTCGGCCGCGATTTCCAACTGCAATCTGCCGTGCGGCCGCTGCTGGCGCCAACGGCCGACCAGCTTTTCGAGAAAGCGTCGTACCTCCTCCATGTGGCCGGATTCCGCCCGGACCTGTCCCGCGGAAGCCGACATGATCGACAACGCCGTTTTGCAGCGCTCGATCTGATCCTTGAAGATCAACAACCGCCGGCGCAACTCGGAATGTTCCTCACCGCCGTAGTCCTCCAGTAATTCCTGCAACAGAATCGCCATGGTTCCCAAGGGTGTGCCCATCTCATGGGCGGCTCCCGCCGCCAGGGTACCCAACGCCACCAGGCGCTCGTCGCGCAGGGCCTGCTCACGAATCTCGGCCAGCCTACGTTCCCGTTCCCGCAGGGTGTTGGCCATTTCCACCACGAAATACGCCACCAGTCCGGCACTGAAGACGAAGCCGACCCAGGTTCCGAAGGTGTGGAGCTCGAAACGTTGTCGATCTTCCATCTCCGGCGGCAGCAGCGTCGGATCGACCACTTCGGCCACCGGGATAGCGGGCAGCGGATGATAATGAAAGATCAGAATGGTATAGCCACCGCAGGTCAACAACATCATGTACCAGGTGTAATGCTGCGGCAGAACCGTAGCGGTGATGATCAAGGGCAGCAACAAGAACCAGGCCATGGGATTGGTCGCCCCACCGGCGAAATACAACAAGGCCGTGATGATCACGGCGTCCAGACACAGATGGGCGAACAATTCCCATTCCGCCACCGGATGGTCGTGCTGCAGCCGATACCAGGTCAGACAATTCAGGGTCACCACCAGGGCGATGATGCCCCAAAGGGGATCGGTATCCAGAGGCACGCCGATCCCGTACACCGTCACCAGAATGATCATCACCTCGGCGACGATGAGAAGATTGCGCAGCACGAACAACCAATGCAGATTGCGGCGGGCGGCGTCGGCAGAATGCAGCGGAATTTGCAACATGACTATCGGGGAGTACTTCCCATGGTGCGACAATTTGTCACATGGCGAAGTTCGCCGCGACCCACTAGACTATTGGCCAAGGTAATTGCTCGATTACCTCCTGTCTCACATCGATTTCCTCCTTAATTCGCAGGGAGTTCTTCTCCCTGCCGATTTCTTTTTATTTGACTTTTGCTCAAGTGCGACAATTTGTCGCATTCCAATCACTAAAGATCATTGCTATGATTCAACTGCGTTCGGCAAAACCGAACTATTGCATGACAGTAGTGCAATACTCCTCCTCTTTGACAGCAGGGAAAAATCCCTGCTGTTTTTTTATGGGTAGCCGATCGCCCGCAACCCGGCCCGGGCGCACGCCACGTCCAGCATAGCCCCCGGGGCTCCACCGACGCCGATACCGCCGACAACGCGGTTACCGGCTTTGACGGGCAGACCACCGCCGAGAATCAAAATATCCTCGCTCATATCCCGCAATCCCTGAACCTGGGGTTTGCGGGCCAGCAACTGGGCCAGCTCGTGGGTGGGTTTGCGCAGGCTCAAAGCGGTATAGGCCTTCCGGCGGCTGCTGTGAACCGTATGGGGACCGGCGTCTTCGTCCCGCAGTAAAACCTGCAGGTTGCCGCCGGCATCCACCACCGCCACGGAAACGGCATATCCCTGCTGCCGACACGACCGCAACGCCGCCTGCGCCGCTTTCAGCGCCTCCACGGTGGGCAAACCGGCATGTTCGACCAGTTTCGCCGCTTCGGCACCCGTAACCCCGATCAATGCCAACAGCAAAAAACAACGATGGATTCTCATGACTTGTCCTCCTGATCGCTTACCAAGTTCAATGCCCAGGCCCGGGCCAGGGTAGTCACCAGTAATTGTCCCGCCTGTTCCGGCGACGGTCCATAGGCGAGAACGCCATCCGGATGGCCGCCCATGACGAGGATGGCCGCAACCGGAAGCGTCTGCACCAGGCGTCGAACCGCCGCTGCCAGCGCAGGCGTGCCATAGGCTGCCCCCGGTGGCGTCTTCGGCAACCCCAACCGCCTGGCGTGACGCCAAATGTCGGGGCAATGGCCGTGCATCACTACCTGCACCCCGGGCGCGGCCTGATATACCGCTCCATGGGTCAACGCTTCCGACGACGGCGGACGAACCCCGCGGGCGACCACCCGGTTCGCCTCGATGTCCACCCGTTCCACCAGACAATAATGGGCCGGTGCCAGCAGCGCCAGTGCTCCGGTCTGGGTGGCGCTGATCACGAACCCGGAACCGAAACGCTGGCTGAGGTTGCCATAGCTCAGCCCCCCATAACGTTCGGGATCCTTTCCTATCAGACGCAAGCGAAACAAAATGCGGCGCCAGGCCTCTAACCCGGAATAGCCGGGCCAGCGCGGCGCAGGACCCGGCCGGAAGTCCAACTGGTATTTGACGACCCCTTCCCGGTCCGCCGGAAAACCTTCCCAAGGCTTGACTGACATCACAAATGAGCTAAGCTAGCAGGCTGCCAGAATCATCGATTGAAGGCCGCTGGCCGGCGAGATTCGTGCGAATGTGGCGGAATTGGTAGACGCGCTGGATTTAGGTTCCAGTGGGGCAATCCCGTGAGAGTTCGAGTCTCTCCATTCGCACCATTAGCAACTTCGATCATCACCCTACCACAAGCCTCTTCCCGATTCATCAACAACCATCGTCAATCAAGCGCATTCGAGGTAAGCCCATTATGCAGATTTCTGTCGAAAACACATCCGACGTTGGCCGCAAACTGACCATCGAAGTCCCGGAAGACAAGATCCGGGAGGAAATCGAGACCCGCTTGAAATCGCTGGCCCGTCGGGTGCGTGTGGACGGCTTCCGTCCGGGCAAGGCCCCTGCCCGCATCATCCGCCAGCGCTTCGGCAAACAGGTCCGCGAGGAAGTGATCTATGATCTGATCCGTTCCAGTTTTTCCCAAGCCGTCCAGGAGCACGAACTCCGCTTGGCGGGGGAACCCCAGATCACGCCCAAGGAAACGGCCGAGGGGAAGGGGCTGACCTACGAAGCCCAATTCGAGGTCTATCCGGAAATCGAACTGAAGGCCATCGAAGAACTGGAAATCGCCAAGCCGGTCTGCCGGATCACCGAGGAGGACGTGGCGGCCATGATCGAGCGGCTGCGGGAACAGAAGAAAATCTGGCGGACCGTGGACCGCCCGGCCCAGAACGGCGACAAGCTGACCATCACCTTCGAGGGGTTTCTGGAGGGCGAACCGATCGGGGAGAAAACCGAACATTTCGAGCTGGAACTGGGGAGCGGCAAAATGATCCCCGGTTTCGAGGACCGCCTGATCGGCGCCGAGGCGGGCGACCGGCTGGAATTTGAAATCACTTTTCCAGAGGATTATCACGACGAGGAACTGGCCGGCAAGACCGTCCTGTTCAAGGTCGAGGTGGAAAAGGTCGAAGAGGGCCGTCTGCCGGAAATCGATGCGGAATTCGTCAAGGAGTACGGCATCGAAAGCGGCGATGTCGAAGAGTTCCGCCGCGAGGTTCGGGACAACATGGAACGCCAGCTCCAGCGCGCCCTGAAGGAACTGACTAAAACCCGGGTGCTGGACGCCCTGTGGGAACACAATCCGATTCCGGTGCCGGAAGCCCCGGTCAAACAGGAGATGCAGCGGGCGCTGGCCCCGCTGGCGGACGCCCTGAAGCAGAATCCCGAACTGCTCCAGCAACTGCCTTTGGACAACCTGAAAGAAAGCGCCAGAAAGCGCGTCGCCCTTGGATTGCTGCTGGCGGAGATCATCCGCAGGAACGAACTCAAGCCGGATCCGGAAAAGGTACGCCAGGCGGTGGAGGAACTGGCGCAGAACTATGAAAATCCCCAGGAGGTGATTGACTGGTACTACGACAATCCGGAACAATTGGCCCAGATCGAGAGTCAAGTGCTGGAAGACCGGGCGATCGAGTGGCTTCTGCAACACGCCAAGGTGACGGAAGAACCGATCGACTTCCAGGAATTGATGAATCGACAACAGCGTCAGGCTGGCTAATCCATGAAAGATTCCTACGACATCCTCAACCAACTGGTCCCCATCGTCATCGAACAGACCCCCCGGGGCGAACGAGCCTTCGACATCTATTCCCGCCTGCTCAAGGAGCGGGTCATCTTCCTGGTCGGGCCGGTCGAAGACCACATGGCCAACCTGATCGTGGCCCAGCTTCTGTTCCTGGAATCGGAAAATCCCGACAAGGACATCCACCTGTACATCAACTCGCCGGGCGGGGTGGTGACCTCGGGACTGGCCATATACGACACCATGCAGTTCATCAAGCCCGACGTCAGCACCATGTGCATCGGCCAGGCGGCCAGCATGGGGGCCCTGCTGCTGGCCGGCGGCGCCGCGGGCAAACGTTACATCCTGCCCCACTCCCGGGTCATGATTCATCAGCCCCTGGGCGGGTTTCAGGGCCAGGCCAGCGATATCGACATTCACGCCCGGGAAATCCTCCAGACCCGCGACCGCCTCAACCGGATTCTGGCCAAACATACCGGCCAGCCGCTGGAAAAAATCCAGCAGGACACCGATCGGGACTATTTCATGAGCGGTCAGGAAGCCCTGGAATACGGCCTGGTGGACAAGGTCCTGACTTCGCGGGAACGGCTTCAAGCGGAATAAAACGGAGGTTTGGCAATTGCGCCCTTAGGATATATGCTGTAATAATCGTTCCAGGAAGGCGAGCCAACTTCTTTTCACTTTTCGAGGTTTCCCATGAGCGACGCTAAACGCGGTAAGGACAGAGAGGGCAAGTTGCTGTACTGTTCCTTTTGCGGCAAGAGTCAGCACGAGGTCAGAAAGCTGATCGCCGGACCTTCGGTATTCATTTGCGACGAGTGCGTCGACCTGTGCAACGACATCATTCGCGAGGAGCTGCAGGAGGGTCCGGATCAGGGGGACGACCGCCTTCCCAAGCCCAAGGAGATCAAAGCGGTTCTGGACGAATACGTCATCGGCCAGGAAGAGGCAAAAAAGGTCCTGTCGGTGGCGGTCTACAACCACTACAAGCGGTTGCGCACTCAGGGACACCGGAAAGACGACGTCGAACTGTCCAAGAGCAACATTCTCCTCATCGGCCCTACCGGGTCGGGCAAGACCCTGCTCGCCGAAACCCTGGCCAGGTTGCTCGACGTTCCCTTCACCATCGCCGACGCCACCACCCTGACCGAGGCCGGTTACGTCGGCGAGGACGTGGAGAACATCATCCAGAAACTGCTGCAAAAGTGTGATTACGACGTGGAAAAGGCCGAATCCGGGATCGTCTACATCGACGAAATCGACAAGATTTCCCGCAAGGCCGACAATCCGTCCATCACCCGCGACGTCTCCGGTGAAGGGGTGCAGCAGGCCCTGCTGAAACTGATCGAGGGTACCATCGCCTCGGTCCCCCCTCAGGGGGGACGCAAGCATCCCCAGCAGGAGTTCCTCCAGGTCAACACCGCCAATATCCTGTTCATCTGCGGCGGCGCCTTCTCCGGCCTGGACCGCATCATCCGGCAACGTTCGGAGAAAGGCGGCATCGGTTTCTCGGCGGAAGTCAAGAGCAAGGAGGAGTCGCGCAACGTCGGCGAGATCCTCGCCGAGGTGGAAGCCGAGGACCTGATCCGCTACGGTCTGATCCCGGAATTCGTCGGCCGTCTGCCTGTGGTGGCCACCCTGAGAGAGTTGGACGAAGAGGCCCTGGTCCGTATCCTGACCGAACCCAAAAACGCCCTGGTCAAGCAATACCGGAAATTGTTCGAAATGGAAGGCTGCGAGCTGGAAATCCGGGAAGACGCCCTTCGAGCCATCGCCCGCAAGGCGATGGAACGCAAAACCGGCGCCCGCGGTCTGCGTACCATTCTGGAATCGGTCCTGCTCGACATCATGTACGAACTGCCCTCCAGCGAAAACATCACCAAAGTCGTGATCGACGAAAGCGTGATCAACGGGGAAGCAAAACCCTATCTCATTTACGAAAACAACGACAAACAGCGGGCTTCGGCCCAGTGACATACGACCGGGTTCCGGTCTCCCGTCCGGAACCCGACCCTGATTTTCCGCTCCAACCCTTGTAATTGATCCGGCGATCACCCATATTTAAAGGTGATTGTCCCACCCAATCCCGTCAATCGATCTGGATTTCTCATGGCCACAAAACACTACATTCCGGTTCTGCCTTTGCGTGACGTGGTGGTCTATCCCCACATGGTCATTCCCCTGTTCGTCGGCCGCAAAAAATCCATCGAAGCTCTGGACGCGGCCATGCGCACCAACAAGCAGATTTTTCTCATCGCCCAGAAGGATGCGGAACAGGACGATCCCGGATTCGACGATCTCTATCGCGTCGGCACCTTGGCCACCATCTTGCAGCTGCTGAAACTGCCGGACGGCACGGTGAAAGTGCTGGTCGAGGGCAATCAGCGCAGCCGGGTGGAAGCGATGGACGAGTTCGACGACACCATCGTCGCGCAGGTGTCCCCGCTTTACGACCACTGCAGCGGTTCGGATCAGGAACTGGACATCCTGATGCGCACCACCATCAGCGCCTTCGATCAGTACGTCAAGCTGAACAAGCGTATCCCTCCCGAGGTGCTCAATTCCCTGGCCGGCATCGACGAGCCGGGCCGCCTGGCCGACACCATCGCCGCCCATATGTCGCTCAAACTGGAGGAAAAACAGGCGGTTCTGGAAATGACCGACGTGGCGGCACGGCTGGAAAAATTGATCCTCCTCATGGAAAGCGAAGTGGACATCCTGGAGATGGAACAGCGCATCCGGGGGCGGGTCAAGCAGCAGATGGAGAAGAACCAGCGGGAGTATTACCTCAACGAGCAGATGAAGGCGATCCAAAAGGAATTGGGCGAGCTCGACGATACCCCCAACGAAATCGAAGAACTGGCCGAGAAGATCGCCAAGGCCGGCATGCCCAAGGCAGTGAGGGAAAAGACCGAGACGGAACTCAACAAGCTGAAGATGATGTCGCCCATGTCGGCCGAAGCCACGGTGGTACGCAACTACATCGACTGGATGATCAGTCTGCCGTGGAAGAAGCGCACCAAGGTCAGCGACGACCTCAAGAAAGCCGAGGAAATCCTCGATGCCGACCACTACGGCCTGGAAAAAGTCAAGGAACGCATTCTCGAATACCTGGCGGTCCAGCAACGGGTCCGGAAGATGAAAGGCCCGATCCTCTGCCTGGTGGGCCCGCCCGGGGTCGGCAAGACCTCGCTGGGACGCTCCATCGCCAAGGCCACCAACCGTAAATACGTACGCATGGCGCTGGGCGGGGTCCGGGACGAAGCCGAGATCCGCGGCCATCGCCGTACCTACATCGGCTCGATGCCGGGGAAAATCGTCCAGAACCTGGTCAAGGTAAAGTCGCGCAATCCGGTGTTCATGCTCGACGAAATCGACAAAATGGCCATGGATTTCCGTGGCGACCCCGCCTCCGCCCTGCTGGAGGTCCTGGATCCGGAACAGAACAGCGCTTTCAACGATCATTACCTGGAGGTGGATTTCGACCTCTCCGACGTGATGTTCATCGCTACCGCCAACACCCTGAACATTCCGCCGGCACTGCTCGACCGCATGGAGATCATCCGTCTGCCCGGCTACACCGAGGACGAGAAGCTCGCCATCGCCAAGCGCCATCTGGTGCCCAAACAAGTGCGGAACAACGGCCTGCAGCCGGAGGAAATTCACTTCAGCGACGGGACCATTCTGGACATCATCCGCCGCTACACCCGGGAAGCCGGGGTGCGGAATCTGGAGCGGGAAATCGCCAGCATCTGCCGCAAAGTAGTGAAGAATCTTCAAAGCAAACCGGCCAAAGGAACGATCCGCATCACCACCCGCAATCTGGAAAAGTATCTCGGCGTGCCCCGCTTCCGCTATGGCCGCGCCGAAGAAACCAACCAAATCGGTCAAGTCACCGGTCTGGCCTGGACCGAAGTGGGCGGCGAATTGTTGACCATCGAAGCGGTGGTCGTCCCTGGCAAGGGCAAACAGATCTATACCGGCAAACTCGGTGACGTGATGCAGGAATCGATTCAAGCCGCGCTTACCGTGGTGCGCAGCCGCGCCGAAGTACTGGGGATCGACCCCGACTTCTACCACACCAAGGACATGCACATTCACGTTCCCGAAGGCGCCACCCCCAAGGACGGCCCCAGCGCCGGTATCGGCATGTGCACCGCCCTGGTTTCGGCACTGACGGGAATCCCGGTTCGCTGTGACGTGGCGATGACCGGAGAGATCACGCTGCGCGGTGAGGTCCTGCCCATCGGCGGTCTCAAGGAAAAGCTACTGGCGGCCCATCGGGGGGGAATCGAAACGGTCATCATTCCCCAGGAAAACGAGAAGGACCTGGCGGAAGTGCCCGCCAACATCAAACAAAACCTCAAGATCGTGCCAGTACGCTGGATCGACGAGGTGCTCGAGCGGGCGTTGGAATACCAACCTACGCCGCTGGCACCAAAGTTGACCGGTGAACGGAAAAGCAAAACGGCGAGCAACGACAAAACGGTGACGGCCCATTGAGGCCGTTACCCGTGGAAATGAGCCACCATGCGGCTTGACGGGGTTTGAGGGGACTGCTATAAATCCCTGCAGATTTGCACTGCGACACCACGCGGACAAATTCGGACCCGGGCATTTCGAACCGAACGTTAGTTTTAAGGGGGAATTCATGAATAAATCCGAACTGATCAATGCGATCGCCGAAAGAGCCAACCTCACCAAAGCCGATGCAGCCAGGGCGCTCGACGCTTTCATCGACACGGTCGCCGACGCCCTGAAACAGGGAGAGTCCGTCACCCTGATCGGCTTCGGCACCTTTACCGTCAAGGAGCGTAAGGAACGCCAGGGACGCAACCCCCGTACCGGTGAGCCGATGGTCATCAAAGCGGCAAAAATTCCTGCATTCAAGCCTGGCAAAACGCTGAAGGATGCGGTACAATAGATAGCCGTTTAGGGGGTGCTTAGCTCAGCTGGGAGAGCATCGCCCTTACAAGGCGAGGGTCGCAGGTTCAATCCCTGCAGCACCCACCAGTCATCGAGGAGCGGTAGTTCAGCTGGTTAGAATACCGGCCTGTCACGCCGGGGGTCGCGGGTTCGAGTCCCGTCCGCTCCGCCAAACCATCAAACCCCGCGTACGCGGGGTTTTTTGTGTTCACCGGCCAAGGATACGCCCATGCTGCAGACAATTCGAGACCGCGCCCAGGGCATCTTCGCCTGGATCATCCTGATCCTCATCATCGTGCCCTTCGCCCTCTGGGGGATTCAAAACTACTTCGACACCGGTAAGGAAAAACCCATCGCCGTGGTGGGAGACCGGGAATTTTTCGAGCGCGACCTGCTCCGTCTCTATGAACAGCAGTATGCCCGTTTTTCCGATCGCTATGACGAAGCGGAACTCAAGCGCCAGGCGCTCGAACGCCTCGTCGACGACGAAGTGCTGTTCCAGACCGCCCGGGAAAAACGTCTGACCGTCAGCGACGCCCAGGTGGCTCGGTTCATCCGCACCCTGCCCTTCTTCCAGACCGACGGCAAGTTCGACGAGGAAAAATATCAGCGCCTGCTGGCCGCTCAGGGACTGACGACCGCCGGCTTCGTCTCCCAGGTACGGCGCGCCCTGCTGCTGGAGCAACTGCGGCGCAGCGTGACCGACTCGGCTTTCGCCACCGAGCCGGAAGCCGAGCGTTTCTACCGCCTGCAAAATCAACAGCGCAAGGTTTCCTATGTGATTCTGCCTTTGCCTGACCAAACGGTCGAAGTCGGCGATGCGGAAATCCGCTCCTACTATGAACAGCACCGCGACCGCTTTCTCACCCCGGAGCAGGTGACCATCGAATACCTCACCCTGTCCGTCGACGACATCGCCCGGACCATCCAGCCCAGTGAGGCGGACCTGAAGCGCTACTACGAAGAACAACGCCAGGCGTTCGCCGTTCCGGAGAAGCGCCGTATTCGCCACATTCTCATCGCGGTTCCGGAAAACGCCGATGAAAAAACGAGGCAGCAGGCCCTGGCCAAAGCCAGGGAAATCCGTCAGCGCCTCCTCGCCGGCGAGGATTTCGCCAAACTGGCCCGAGAATATTCCGACGATCCCGGCAGCAAGGCCAAGGGCGGGGATCTGGGCTTCGTCCGTCGGGGCGTGCTGGAAAAGCATTTCGAAAAAGTAGCCTTCTCCCTGCCCGAAGACGAGATTTCCGAGCCGGTCGAGACGCCGTTCGGCTATCACATCATCCAAGTGACCGAGATCCGGCCAGCCGAGATCAAACCCTTCGAGGCGGTAAAGCGGCAGATTCTGGAAGCGGTACGCCGCCAGGAAGCGGAAAACCGCTTTTACCAACTCGGTGAGCAGCTGGCCCAGTTGGCCTACGAAAACCCGCAGAGCTTGGAACCCGCCGCCACCGCCCTCGGCCTGCAAATCCAGACCACAGGACCGTTCAGCCGGGAAAAGGGGGAAGGGATCGCAGCCGATCCCAAGATCCGCGCAGCGGCCTTCAACAGCGAAGTCCTGGAGGGCAACAACAGCGAACCGGTGGAACTGGAGGACGGCCGCGTCGTGGTGCTGCGCGTCAAGGAGCACTATCCCGCCAAGCAGCGCCCTCTCGAGGAGGTTCGGGACCGGATCGCCGCCGAACTGCGGCGGCAAAAGGCGGGCCGGCGACTGGCGCAACAGGCCGATGCCTGGCTGGCCGAACTGAAACAGGGAACTAGACTGGAAGACATCGCCGCACGGGCGAAGGCCCAGGTCGAAACCGTGCGCTTGCGCCGCGATCCGGCACCGGAAAACCCGGACGTGGCCGAACTCGTCGAACCGGTGTTCCAGGCCCCGAAACCGAAGCAAGACGCACCGGTCTTTCTGAAGGTGCCGCTGCACGACGGTCGGCGGGCGCTGGTGGCCGTGACGGAAATCCAGGAAGGAAATTACGCCGACCTGGAGTCCCGGGAAAAACAGACCCTGCGTGACAATTTGGCCCGGATGTTCGGCCTGCTGAGCTTCAAGGAATATCAGAAACAGCTGCGCCGCCGGATCGAGGTCAAGATCGACTGGCCGCCGGCCGAATGAGGCTCAGCCGAACAAGGCCTTGAGCTTCGCCCCCGGGTCCTCGGCGCGCATCAGGGCCTCGCCCACCAGGAACGCATGGACCCCGTGGGCACGCATGTAGGCCACGTCCGCCGGCGTGTGGATGGCGCTTTCGGTCACCACCAGCCGGCCTTCGGGAATCCGGGGCAGCAGACGGATGGTGTTGTCGAGCGAGGTGGTGAAGGTCCGCAGATCACGGTTGTTGATGCCCAGAACGGCCTCGGGCAGATCCAGGGCTCGATCCAGTTCGCCCGCCTCGTGGACTTCCACCAGCGCTGCCATCCCCAATTCCCGGACCAACTGATACAAATCCTTCAACAGGGCATAGTCCAGGGCGGCCACGATCAACAGCACCGCATCGGCACCGATGGCGCGGGCCTCATAGACCTGGTAGGGATCGATGATGAAATCCTTGCGCAGGGTCGGCAGTCCGGAGGCATCGCGGGCCAGTTGCAGATAAGCCTCCGATCCTTGGAAATAGGGCTTGTCGGTCAGCACCGACAGGCAGGCCGCCCCACCCCGGGCGTAACTGAGCGCGATCTGGCGCGGATCGAACGCCTCCCGGATGATCCCCTTGCTGGGGGAGGCTTTTTTGACTTCCGCGATGACCGCCGCTTGCCCACGGTCGATCCGTCGCACCAGGGCCCCGGCGAAATCCCTCGGTCCGTCCTGGGATTCGGCCAGCTCCCGGATCTCCGCCTCCGGCAGGCGCCGCCGGCGCGACGAGACCTCTTCCCGTTTGGTGGTCAGTATTCGTTGCAGTATGTCAGTCATGACCTCGACTCCATTCCACCAGGGCGTTCAATTTTTCCAAACCGGCCCCCGAGCGCTGTACCTGCCCCGCCTTCGCCACCCCGGCAGACAAATCCGGGGCCAGACCGGCGGCATACAGGGCCGCACCGGCGTTGAGCACCGCGATATCGGCTGCCGGCCCGGGCGCGCCCGCCAGCACCTGACGCATCAAGGCCAGGCTTTCGGCCACCGAATCCACCTGGATCGCCGCCAGCGACGTCGTTTTCATTCCGAACTGCGCCGGCCCGACGGTATAGGTTCGCACTTGGCCGGCATGCCATTCGGCCATCCGGGTGGGGGCTGCGATGCTGATCTCGTCCAGACCGTCCTCCGCGTGCACCACCAGCACGTGGCGGCTGCCGAGTTCCCCCAGCACTCGGGCCACCGGTTCGAGATAGCGCCGGTCGAAGACGCCGACGAGCTGATGAGGGGCACCGGCGGGATTGAGCAGCGGCCCGAGGAGATTGAACAAGGTGCGAACCCCCAGGGCGCGCCGGATCTCCGCCACCCGGCGCAGGACGCCGTGATGACGCGGGGCGTACAGGAAGCCGATCCCGATGGTTTCGATGCATTCCTTGACCTGGACCGGGGTCAGACCGAGGTTGACGCCGGCCGCCTCCAACACGTCGGCGCTGCCGCTGCGGCTGGAAACGGAACGGTTGCCGTGCTTGGCCACCCGGGCGCCGGCGGCGGCCACGATGAAGGCGGCGGTGGTGGAAACGTTGAAGGTGTCGCGGCCATCCCCGCCGGTGCCGCAGGTATCGATCAGATGGTCGGCATCGACTTCTATCCTCAGGGCGTGGCGCCGTAAAAGCCGCACCGCGGCGCCGATTTCCGCGACGCTTTCCCCCTTGGCCCGCAGCGCCACCAGAAAACCAGCCGCCTGCACCGGGGACACTTCCCCGGCCAGGATAGCTTCCAGCACCCGGGTCATTTCCCCCTCGTCCAGATCGGCCGGCTCAAGCAACCGGTTCAATGGGGTGCGGATATCCATCAGGACTGCAAAAAGTTGCGCAACAGGTCGTGGCCGTGCTGGGTCAAAATCGATTCCGGATGAAACTGTACCCCTTCGATCGGATAATCCTTGTGACGTACGCCCATGATCTCCTCGAACCTGCCCCGGCGATCCTCGGTCCAGGCGGTGATTTCCAGACAATCGGGCAGGCTTTCGCGATCGATGACCAGAGAGTGGTAACGGGTCGCCTCGAACGGGTCGGCCAATCCCCGGAACACACCGACGTTGCGATGATGAATCCAGGAGGTTTTCCCGTGCATGATGCGTTTGGCGTGGACGATCCGACCGCCGAAAGCCACCCCGATGCTTTGATGCCCCAGACACACGCCCAGAATCGGCACCCTGCCCTTGAAATGGCGGATCGCGGCCACCGAGATCCCCGCCTCGTTCGGGGTACAGGGACCGGGGGAGATCAGGATCCGATCCGGCGCCAGGCGTTCGATGTCACTGACCGACACTTCGTCGTTGCGGACCACGATCACCTCGGCTCCCAACTCCCCCAGGTACTGGACCAGGTTGTAGGTGAAGGAATCGTAGTTGTCAATACACACCGTGCGGATCATGACAACCCCTCCGCAGCCCGGGCGACCGCCCGGAACAGGGCCCGACCCTTGTTCATGGTCTCTTCCCATTCCTTTTCCGGCACCGAATCGTGGACGATGCCGGCGCCGGCCTGAACGTGCAGCTGGCCGTCCTTGATCACCGCGGTGCGGATCGCGATGGCAGTGTCGAGATTGCCGGACCAGCCGACGTAACCGACCGCCCCCGAATAGATGCCACGTTTGACCGGTTCCAGTTCGGCGATGATCTCCATGGCCCGGATCTTCGGCGCCCCGGACACGGTGCCGGCGGGGAAGGTGGCCCGCAGAACGTCGAAAGCGTCCAGATCCGGTCGCAAGCGACCGACGACGTTGGAAACGATGTGCATGACGTGGGAATAACGCTCGATGATCATCCGGTCGGTCACTCGTACCGTGCCGATTTCCGCCACGCGCCCCACATCGTTGCGCCCCAGATCGATCAGCATCAGATGCTCGGCCAGTTCCTTGGGATCGGCCAGCAGTTCCCGCTCCAGGGCCAGATCCACTTCCTGGGTCTCTCCCCGGGGGCGAGTGCCGGCGATGGGACGGACGGTGACCATGCCATCCTCCAGGCGGACCAGGATCTCCGGGGAAGAGCCGACGATGTGGAACTGCGCCAGGTCCAGGTGATACAGATAAGGCGAGGGGTTGAGACAGCGCAGGGCGCGGTAGACGCTCAACGGCTCGCCGTGGAAAGGAATGGACAGGCGCTGGGACAACACCACCTGCATCACATCGCCTTCGACGATGTACTCCTTGATGCGCTGCACCGCCTTTTCAAAGCCTTGGCGGGTGAAACCGGAAACGAAGTCGCTCTCGTGGACGGGCGGCCCGCCGCCCTGATCGGGATACGGACAACTGGCGCGCAGGCGGGACACCCAATCGGCCAGCCGCGCCTCGGCCCGCTCCAGGGCGTCGGGTTCACCGGGATCGGCATGGGTGATCAATTCCAGCGTGCCGGAAAGATTGTCGAATACCAGCAGATCCTCGGAAACCATCAACAGAATGTCGGGGGTTCCCAGCGGGTCCAGCTTGTCCATGGCAGGGCGCAGCCGGGGCTCGACGTAAGCGATGGTTTCGTAACCGAAATAACCCACCAGGCCGCCGCTGAAGCGGGGAAGCCCGGCGATCTGGGGAGTACGGTAGCGACCGGAGAACGCCCGGATCCAGGCCAACGGATCACCGCTGCGGACTTCCTCGACGAGCCGATCACCGCGCCAGACTTGAATCCGATCCCCATGGACCTGGATGACGCGGCGGGCGGGAAGACCGATGATCGAGTAGCGCCCCCACTGCTCACCGCCGTGCACCGACTCGAACAGATAGGTATAGGGTCGCGCCGCCAGTTTCAGATAGGCACTCAACGGCGTGTCGAGATCGGCGAGAACCCGACGCCGGACCGGAATGCGGTTGTAACCCTGGTCGGCGAGCGTCTGGAATTGTTTTGGTGTCATGAATTGAATTTGCGAGTGACCGAACCTTCGATCACCCGCCAGCGTTTCGGTTCCCGGTCAGTCGGATTCGGCCAGCCCTCTGGCGATCTCGGCCCGCATGGCATCGATCACGGCCTTGTAATCCGGCTGGCCGAAGATCGCCGAACCGGCCACGAAAGTATCGGCCCCGGCGGCGGCCACCTTGGCGATGTTGTCCACCTTGATCCCGCCGTCCACCTCGAGGCGGATGTCACGACCGCTGGCATCGATGATGCCACGGACCTTCTCGATCTTGCGCAGCACGTAAGGAATGAACGACTGCCCGCCGAAACCGGGATTGACCGACATCAGCAGAATCATGTCCACCTTGTCGATCACCCAGTCGAGATAATCCAGGGGAGTGGCGGGATTGAAAACCAAACCAGCCTTACAACCGTGGTCGTGGATCAACTGCAACGAACGGTCGATGTGTTCGGAGGCTTCCGGGTGAAAGGTGATGTAACTGGCCCCGGCCTTGGCGAAGTCGGGAATGATGCGGTCCACCGGACTGACCATCAAATGGACGTCGATGGGGGCGGTGATGCCGTAATCCCGCAACGCCTGGCATATCATGGGGCCGAAGGTCAGGTTGGGAACGAAGTGATTGTCCATGACGTCGAAATGGACCACGTCACCGCCAGCCGCCAATACCCGCGCCACCTCTTCACCGAGGCGGGCGAAATCGGCCGACAGGATCGAAGGGGCAATCCAGGGTGTTTGCATACCGGACTCCTCATGGATTCTGCTGTTGAAATAGGTTAGTTTACCGGATTTGCCGCCAGCTTTCAGCGGTCAAAACGCCCCTGCCAGGGCAATCGCATGAAGCTATGCCCATCCGAGCAACTGAGCCCGATAGGCATCACTTGTAGCGGCGAGTAGGCGCCTGGCTTTGACCCCGCCCTTGCGCTTGGGGGGAATCGAGACTTAGAAAAATCGCAGATGCAAACTAACAAAAACCTCCAGAATAATATGAGATATTCGTGCGATTGCCCTGTCTGAAGACAAGCGCTTCTGTTTCCCCTATGGGAAATTCACTACAATGGCGGTTTTCTCCGGAACCTTGGAACGATGATCGACGGTAAAACCCGTTTCGCCCCCAGCCCAACGGGATTGATCCATCTCGGTAACGCCCGCACCGCCCTGTTCAACCGGCTGTTCGGCAAAACTTTCCTGCTGCGCGTCGAGGACACCGACCGGCGGCGCTGCCGTCCGGAGTTCGTGGCGGCGCTTTTCGAAGACCTCCGCTGGCTGGAACTGGACTGGGACGAGGGACCGGCTTCCCCCCGGCCGGACCGCTATTTCCAGTCCCGGCGCGCCGACCTCTATGCCCGATATTACGCCCGGCTGGAGCACGAGGGACTGGCTTATCCCTGCTTCTGCAACGTGGAAGAACTGGCCGCGGCCCGGGAGGCGTTCCGGCGTCAGGGAAAACCGCCCCGCTATCCGGGCACCTGCGCCCGCCTGACCGCGGATGAAATCCGGACCAGGCTGGATCAGGGGCTGCGGCCGACGCTGCGCTTCCGGGTCCCCAAGGGGAAGGCGGTGGTCTTCGAGGATCTGATCCGGGGCCGGCAGTGCTTCGCCACCGACGACATCGGCGACTTCATCATCCGTCGCGCCGACGACACACCCGCCTTCTTGTTCTGCAATGCGGTGGACGACGCTCTGATGGGCGTCACCCACGTACTACGAGGCGAAGATCATCTGGCCAACACTCCCAGGCAGCTGCTGATCCTGGAGGCCCTGGACCTGCCCGCCCCCCGATACGGTCATCTGGCCCTGATCCTGGGCGCCGACGGCACTCCCCTGTCGAAACGCAACGGCAGCCGCAGCATTCAGGAACTGCGCCGGCAGGGATATCTGCCCGCTGCCGTCCTGAACTTTCTGGCCCGTCTGGGACACCCCTATCCGGAAGACAGGCTGTATTCCCTGGAGGAATTGGCAAGCGGCTTCCAATTGCAGCGCCTGAGCAAATCGCCAGCCCGCTTCGATCCCGCCCAACTGGATCACTGGCAGAAAACCGCGGTCCGCCAAAGCGACGACGCTACCCTGTGGCAGTGGCTCGACGACGAAACCCGTTCCCGGATTCCGGAAGAGCGGCGCCGGGACTTTTTGGATCTGGTCCGGAACAATTGGTCGTTTCCCAATGAGGCGGAGCGATGGGCGGCCATCCTGTTCACCGACCGGCTCGAACCGGACGAGGAGGCCAGGCGCGTTCTGGCGCAGACCGACCGGCAATGGTTCCAGCGCGCTTTGGCGGCCGCCCGGCGCCATCCGACCGATTACCGCGCCTTTCTGACGGAATTGAAAACCACGACCGGCGTCAAAGGGAAAAAACTGTTCCAGCCGTTGCGGGCCGCGCTCACCGGTCGCCTCGACGGCCCCGAACTGGAACGCATCTACGCCCTGCTGGGGCCTGATCGCATGCAAACCCGACTGTCCCACTGGACCTGATCATGGCATTCACGCTTTACAACAGCCTGACCCGACGAAAGGAAGTCTTCACCCCCCTGGAACCCGGCAAAGTCCGCATGTACGTGTGCGGCATGACCGTCTACGACTACTGCCACCTGGGCCACGCCCGGGTCATGGTGGTGTTCGACGTCCTGGCGCGTTATCTGCGCTGGAAGGGATACGGAGTCACCTACGTGCGCAACATCACCGACATCGACGACAAGATCATCCGCCGCGCCGCCGAGGAGGGAGTCCCCATCGAGACCCTGACCGAACGCTTCATCGAAGCGATGCATGAGGACGAACGCGCCCTCGGCTGCCTGCCGCCGGACCGGGAACCGCGCGCCACCCGATCCATCGACGCCATCGTCGCCATGATCCAGCGCCTGCTCGACAAGGGCTACGCCTACTTGGGCGACAACGGTGACGTCTATTACGCCGTCGCCCGCTTCCGCGACTACGGCAAACTTTCGGGGAAGAAACCGGAGGAACTGCGCGCCGGCGCCCGGGTGGAAGTAAACGAGGCCAAGCGCGATCCGCTCGATTTCGTCCTGTGGAAGCGCGCCAAGCCGGGCGAACCGGCGTGGGATTCCCCCTGGGGACCCGGACGCCCCGGCTGGCACATCGAATGCTCGGCCATGTCCATCCATTGCCTGGGAGCCCATTTCGACATCCACGGCGGCGGGGCGGATCTGCAGTTCCCCCACCACGAAAACGAGATCGCCCAGTCGGAGGCAGCCACCGGCCAGCCGTTCGTCGATTATTGGGTCCACGTGGGCTTCGTGCGCGTCGATCGGGAAAAGATGTCCAAATCCCTGGGCAACTTTTTCACCATCCGCGAACTGCTGGCCAAGTACCCCGGCGAGGTGATCCGCTTTTTCATCCTCACCAGCCACTATCGCAGCCCGCTGGACTTCTCCGAGCGATCCCTGGCGCAGGCCCGCGCCGCCCTCACCCGACTCTACACCACCTTGCGCGGCCTTCCGGAATCCGACGAGGGCGAGGACGGCGAAATTTGGCGCCGGCGCTTCGAGGCCGCCATGGACGACGATCTCAACACCCCCGAGGCCCTGGCGGTGTTGTTCGAGCTGGCCAAGGAAATCAATCGGCTCCGCGATCAGGACCGGGAACAGGCCGCCCGCCTGGCAACCACGCTGAAAAAACTGGGCGGCGTGCTCGGCCTACTTTCCCAGGATCCGGAACGCTTTTTGCGGGGCGGCGAGGCCGGACTGTCCGACGAGGAGATCGAGCGTCTGATCGAAGAACGCAACCAGGCCCGCAAACGACGCGACTGGGCCACGGCCGACCGCATCCGTGACCAGCTCAAGGCTCAGGGTATCGTGCTCGAGGACACCCCTCAGGGAACCTCGTGGCGCCGGGCCTGAAGCATCTCCCTGGCGATGGCGTAGATCTCCTCGGCGTCCAGAATCCGATCGTTGCGCTCGAACAGCCTGGCGATGCAGGCCCGGTGCAGCGCCAGCTTCAGGGTGCCGAAGCCGATCGCCCCCCAGCAGATCTTGCCATGGCGCACGACGCCCCGATCCGTCATCGTCACCCCTTCGACACCCAGCGGCGGGGTGGCGTTGGCATCGGCGATCACCTCCAGGCTGGGATTGTCGCGCCAGTGGTGCTCCCGGAGCAGGGCCACCCCGGCGGCACCGGTGGCGAACACGATGCGGGCGTCCGCGATCGCCCGCGCCCGGGCCTCGTCGTCGACCGCCTCCACGGGCGTGATCGTCACGGCGAACCGCCGTTTCATGGCTTCACAGGCCGCCCTGGCCCGTTCCAGGGAGCGGGAGGTCAGGGTGACGCGGGCACCCTCCCGGGCCAGCAGGGCGGCGACCCGTTGACCGACCGGACCGGTCCCGGCGAGTACCACCGCCTTCTTGCCTGCCACCGGCACCCGGGAAACGATGCAGGCGACACCGGCGGCGGCCGTAGTGTTGCTGCCATTGCTGTCGAGCATCACCGAAACCCGGAAATCGGCGAAGAATTTCGCCTTGACCGCCTCGAGCAGCGCCTCGCCGGCCCCAAGATCCCGACCGCCGATGAAGATGGCGGTATTTTTCTTGTCCTTGGGCGGCCGGGTGAAAATGGTGCCTTCCACCAGGGGACCCACGTTCTCCGGAGTCAGGGCGCCGTGCCCGATGACGTGGTCGGCGCCGCCGTCGTAGGCCACCACGGTGTCGAAAGCGGCCGGATGGGGATCGGTATCGAACTGAAACAGTAATTTTTTCACCGGAAACTCCAGGTTTCACCCGCGCAGGCAAGGCCGTCGATTATAATATCGTGCCGATTTCCATACCAGGTTGCCCCGAATGTACCAACAACAGTCCTTGCAAAACTTCCTGGAACGGCTGGCGAGCGGCGATCCGACCCCGGGCGGCGGCAGCGCCGCGGCCGTGATGGGGGCCATGGGGGCGGCGCTGGTCTCCATGGTGGCCAACCTGACCATCGGCAAACCACGCTACCGTGAGGTGGAGGACGACATGCGCCGTCTGCTGACGCGCGCCAACGCCCTGCGCACCCAGCTGAGCGACGCCATGGAGGCCGACGTCGACGCCTTCGATCGGGTCATGGCGGCCTACCGGCTCCCCAAGGCCGATCCCGGACGCTCCGAGGCAATTCAAACCGCCTTGAAACAGGCCACGGAGGTGCCGCTGCAGTGTGCCCGCCTTTGCGTGGCCGTCATCGAACTGTGCCGCGAAGCGGCCGACAAGGGCAACCGCAACGTCCTTTCCGACGTCGGCGTCGGTGTTCTGGCCGCCCATGCCGCCCTGAAAAGCTGCGCCATCAACGTCACCGTCAATCTCAACGCCATCCGCGATCCCGGTTTCATCGCCGCCAAGCGGGCGGAGCTGGAAGATCTGCTCGCTGGCCGGGACGAAGAGGTGGCAAACCTCTACGACCAGGTCCTCGCACGCCTATGAAGTGGCTTCGACTGTCCGCCTATCTGGTAGGTATCGGCTGCAGCCTGCTCGCCGCCTGGTGGCTGTTTCCGGGAAAGACCACCGAAGCGGGGGTCACGGCGCCCCCCAGCCGAAAATGGGTCCCTTCTCTGAGCGAAACCGAGGAATTCTGCCGATTCGACCATCCCGAGTGGCGCCGGGCCCAGACCATCGAAGGGGTGGAAATCGCCGCCGATCCCGAGTGCCGTCCGGACAACCCCTACCTCGTCGCCGCCGTGGTCAAGGGGACCAACCGGGTCACCATGCCCACCCTGATGAAAACCCGGCTCGCCATGGACGCGGTCGTCAAGGAGAACGACCGGGACGGTGACGGCGACCCGGACGTCATCCACATCCGCCTGGAGGTGGGCGAACTCAACGGCAGCACCCCGGACGGGGATTTTCTGATTCCCGGTTACCGCATCGCCCCGGGGCTCACCCCGGGCCTGTGGGTGTTCGTCCCCAAAATGCGCGGGATGGCCACGGTCGATGCCGTCAACCTCGACGCCGCCCCCCTGTTACGGGCTCCCTCTCCGCCCATTCGGGTGGAACAGGGGGACACCGTCTACCTGACTTTGGAAAACACCCATTACCTACCCCACACCATCCACCTGCACGGGGTCGATCACCCGTATCGCCAGGCCGACGGCCAAGGCAACGACGGCGTGCCGATCACCAGCGAAAAGCCGTTGCTGCCGGGAGAGCGGCGCACATACATGATCCAGCCGCGCCGGGCCGGCACCATGTTGTATCACTGCCACGTCCAGACCGACAAACACATGCTCATGGGGCTGCAGGGCCTGTTCATCGTCGAGGAGAACCGCCCCGACAACTGGCTGCAGACCTTCAACGTGGGCGGCGGCAAGGTTCGCCATCCTTCCCGTGCGGTCCGGGAAAAATACGACCAGGAATACGATCTCCACTATCAGAGCCTCGACAAGGAACGCTACCGGCCGATCCAGGAATACAACGATCCCCGTCTGGTGGCCAAAGGGATGAACCGTGATTACGACATCACCGACAACGAGGAGGATTTCTTCCTCCTCAACGGCCGCGCCTTTCCCTACACCCTCCGCGACAGTCTGATCGTGGTGGAACCGGAACAGAAGATCCTGCTGCGGGTGGTCAACGGCCATCCCCACTCCCTGGGGCTGCATCTTCACGGCCACAAGGCCACCGCCATCGCCGCCGACGGCGTCCCCCTGGCGCAGCCGGTCACCCGCGACGTCCACGCCCTGGCGCCGGCCCAACGCCTCGACCTGGTGCTGGACACCCACGACGACGGTCTCCACAGTTTCGGCCAGGGGGTTTGGCTGATGCACGACCATGCGGAAAAGAGCGTCACTTCCGACGGGGTCGGTCCCGGGGGCGACATCGGCATGGTGGTTTACCGGCAATACCTGGGCGACGACGGCATTCCCAAACTCCAGGGAATGGACCTGACGCCGTTCTTCAACCTCGGCATGTTCCGGAAACAGATCCCGGTCTGGGCCCGCAGCGAGGCCTGGGAAATCTTCTCCGACACCGGCCCGCTTCCCCCGGACACCCTCCGGGTGATCCTTTCCGGAATCAGTCTGGGACTGGCGCTGGGACTGACGTGGGCCTGCTGGCGCCGGGGGAGGCAACCGTCATGATCCGCCCCGTTCTTCTGATCCTGTTCCTCTGGCTGCCCGTGGCGGCCTTTCCCGGGCACCGCATGGACATGGACAGCATGGTGATGAACGAGAACCCCACCCGCCTCCCCCAGGGTTGCGCCGGAATCGCCGGGGACCGGACCATCACCGTGCGGGCGGGGCGGAAATACGCCAAACCGTTTCCCGGTGTCGTGTTCGCCTACGACCGGCGGAGCTGGGAGGTGGCCCCCTGTACCCGGCTGACGGTACGCTTCATCAACGAGGACCACATCCGCCATCAGTTCATGGTGCACGGCCTGCCGCCGGATCTGTATCCCATGGGGATGTTCACCATCGAGGTCTCCGGCCCGGGGGAGGAAACCGCCAGTTTCATCCTGCCGCCCTACAAGAAGACCTACCTGGTCCATTGCGACATCGCCCAGCACACCGAACACGGCATGAAGGCCCAGCTCAAAGTGGCCGGCGGTGACGGGGATCTGGCAAGCCTGCCGGGGCTGACCAAACCGGTGCGTCCCGACCGCTATCCGACCCGCTGGACCGGCCGCAGCCTGCTGTTGCTGGCGCTGGCCCTGATCGCCGGCGCGGCCCTGGTATGGCTGGGGCGCTGGCTGATACGGGCCATGACGGAAGATCAGCCCTAGCCGGAATAACCGTCGGGATTCCGTGACTGCCAGCGCCAGGCGTCGCGGACCATGGCGTCGATATCCCTTTCCGCCCGCCAGCCGAGTTCCCGGGCGGCGCGGGACGGATCGGCGTAACATTCGGCCACGTCCCCTGGACGGCGTTCCACGATGCGGTAGGGAATCTTCCGGCCGGTGACCCGCTCGAACGCCGCCACCACCTCCAGAACGCTGTACCCCTCCCCGGTGCCGAGATTGTAGGTATGGATCCCCGACCCGCCGGCTAGCAGTCTTTCCACCGCCCTGACATGGGCCCGGGCCAGATCGACCACGTGGATGTAGTCGCGCACCCCGGTACCGTCGCGGGTCGGATAGTCGCCGCCGAAGATGCGCAATTCCGGCAGCTTGCCCACCGCCACCTGGGTGATGTAAGGCATCAAATTGTTGGGAATGCCGTTGGGATCCTCACCGATCGATCCGCTCTCGTGGGCGCCGACCGGGTTGAAATAGCGCAGCAGGGTCACGGTCCAGGAAGGCTGGCGCCGGCCCAGGCGGTCCGACTCCACCAGATCGCGGAGGATTTCCTCGATGAACAGCTTGGTGCGACCATAGGGATTGGTGGGCTGCAGGGGAAAATCCTCGGTGATGGGAACGGTGGCCGGATCGCCATAGACCGTCGCAGAAGAACTGAAAACCATCCGCTTGACGCCGTACCGGGCCATCACCTGACACAGATTTAGGGTGCCGGCGACGTTGTTCTGATAATACAGCAGGGGCTTTTCCCACGACTCCCCCACCGCCTTGAGTCCGGCGAAGTGGACCACGACCCCGATGTCGGGATGACTCTCGAACAGGCGTTCCATGGCCGCACCGTCACCGATGTCGGCGCGAAAGAACGGCACCGCCTTCCCGGTGATCGCCTCCACCCGCCGGAGCGCCTCGACCTTGCTGTTGACCAGATCGTCCACCACGACGACGTCGTGGCCGGCATTGAGCAGTTCCACGCAGGTATGGCTGCCGATATAGCCAGCCCCACCGGTCACCAGAACACGAGTCACACGACCTCCCCGTTGGATCGATTTTCCTTGTATTGTAGCAACAGACAGCCCCCCGGCTCTTTCAGCCCCGGGGATGGAACTTCTCGTGCAGCACCTTGAGGCGCGCCTGGGCCACGTGGGTGTAGATCTGGGTGGTGGACAGACTGCTGTGGCCGAGCAGCATCTGCACCACCCTCAGATCGGCGCCGTTGTTGAGCAGATGGGTGGCGAAGGCATGGCGCAGGGTGTGGGGAGACAGGGGCTTGTCGATGTTCGCCTGGCGGGCGTAGCGTTTGATCAGCTGCCAGAAGGCCTGGCGGGTCATCGCCCCCCCCCGCCGGGTAACGAATACGTAGTCGCTCCATCTTGCTCCCAGGAGCTGTGGACGCCCGTGGACGAGATAATCTTCCAGCCGGTCGAGGGCCTCTTCCCCCAGGGGAACCAGCCTTTCCTTGCTTCCCTTGCCCAGCAGTCGCACCAATCCCCGCTGGCTGTCCAATTGGCGAAAACGCAGGACCACCAGTTCGGAAACCCGCAGACCCGCGGCGTACATCACCTCCAGCATGGCGCGGTCCCGCAGCCCCAGGGGCCGGGAAATGTCCGGCGCCGCCAGCAGGGCCTCCACCTGGGATTCACTCAGAAACTGCGGCAGGCTGCGCCCAAGATACGGGGAATCGATGCCGGCACAGGGATTTTCCGCGACGAGCCGCTCACGCACCAGATAGTCGTAGAACTTGCGCAAGCTGGAAAGGATCCGGGCGCTGGTGCGGCTGCTGGCACCCTGGTGGAACCGCCGGCTCAGATAGCGGGAAACGCACTCGGAAGTGGCTTGGCGCAGCGGCTTCCGCAACCAGGCGGCGAATTGCTTCAAATCGCTGCCGTAGGCCTTGATCGTGTTGTCGCTCAGCCCCTCCTCCAGCCACAGGGCGTCGGTGAAACGGCGGATCAGAAGGGCATTGTCATCCATGCCAGCCTTCATGGCGCAGCAGACAGCGTTTGACGGCCAGCAGCGCCGGCGACCGGCCACCGCCGTAACCACCCAGGCCATCCTGCGCCACCACCCGGTGACAGGGGATCACGATGGGACAGGGATTGGCCCGGCAGGCCGCTGCGACCGCCCGGGGCGACGCATCGAGCTGACGCGCCAGTTGGCCATAGGTCCGGGTCTGTCCCGGGGGGATGGTCAACAGGGCACCCCAGACCCGGAGACAGAACAGACTGGCCGACAGGTCGAGGCGGCAGCGAAACCGCACCCCGGGATCGCGAAAATAGGCCCGGATCTGATCGGCGATCCGGACCAGCGCCGGACTCCGGCCTGGCAAAACCGGAGGCTCGGGAAACCATTCCAGGGAAACCAATCTCCCACCCTGCACGGTGATTCCCAACGGACCGCAGGGAGTCTGCAAAGCCCCCCGCACCAGGGCGTCGTCGGACTCGCCACCTGCCAATTCGCGTTCCGGGGGCGGGAAAGGATCGGTCAGATCTTCTCCTTGATCCGGGCGGCCTTGCCGCGGCGTTCCCGCAGGTAGTACAGCTTGGCGCGGCGCACCCTGCCCCGGCGCTTCACCGTGATTTCCTCCACCAGCGGGCTGTAGAGCGGGAACACCCGCTCGACGCCTTCGCCGTGGGAAATCTTGCGTACCGTGAAGGAGGAGTTGAGCCCGCGGTTGCGTTTGGCGATGACCACCCCTTCGAAGGCCTGCAGCCGCTCGCGGTTGCCCTCCTTCACTTTCACCTGCACCACGACGGTGTCCCCCGGACCGAACTCGGGAATGGGCTTGTCACCCAGTTTGGCCTGTTGTTCCTTTTGCAACTGTTCAATGATATTGCTCATCGCTGTTTTCCTCTTGGATTTTCATCTCGCTCTTGAATTCTTCCAGCAACCGGCGTTGCTCTTCGTTCAGTTCGAGGCGCTCGAGCAGATCCGGACGCCGGATCCAGGTACGTCCCAGGGCCTGTTTCAGACGCCAGCGGGCGATGGCCTGGTGATCGCCGCTCAAGAGCACCGCAGGGACTTTCTGACCCTCGAACTCCTCCGGACGGGTGTAGTGGGGATGATCCAGCAGACCTGCCATGAAGGAATCCTGACTCGCCGAGGCTTCATGGTGGAGCACGCCGGGCAGCAGACGCGCCACCGCGTCGATGACGACCAGAGCCGCCAGCTCACCGCCGGAAAGCACGTAATCGCCGATGGACCATTCCTCGTCGATCTCGCACGTCACCAGCCTCTCATCGACACCTTCGTAGCGCCCCGCGACCAGAATGAGCCTGGGACACCGAGCCGCCTCCTGCACCATCCCCTGATTCAGGGGCCTGCCTTGGGGCGACAGATAGATCACCCGAGCCGCCCGCGGATCCGCGGCCCTGGCGGCGCGAATCGCATCACGCAACGGCTCGATCCGCATGACCATCCCCGGACCGCCTCCGTAAGGCCGGTCGTCCACGGTGCGGTGGCGATCGCAGGTGAAATCACGGGGATTCCAGGTGACCAGCTCCACCCGCCCGCGTTCGACGGCGCGGCCGGTCACTCCATACCGGCAGGCACCGGCGATCATTTCCGGAAACAGGGTAACGACGTCGAAACGCAACCTTAAATCCTTTCCAAACCGCCCCGCTCCGGATCAATAGTCCGGATCCCAGTCCACCTGGATCGTCCGCGCTGGAAGATCCACTTTCTTGATCACCCGTTCCCGAATCCAGGGAATGAGGATTTCCCTTCCGGCCTCTCTGTCAACGATGAGCACGTCGTTGGCGCCGGTTTCCATCAGATTGACGACTTGCCCCAGTCGGCGTCCCTGGAGATCGACGACCTGCATTCCGATCAGATCGGCCCAGTAATACTCGCCCACCGGCAGTTCCGGCAACTGCGCCCGGTCGATATGGATTTTCGCCCCTCTCAACCGCTCGGCCTGATCCCGGGTGTCGATCCCCTCGACCTGCGCCACCACGCTTCTGCCCTGACGCCGGCCGGCCAACACCCGGACCTGCCAGCGCTCCCCCCGGTGTTCCAACTGCCAGGGGGAATAACGCAACACGTTTTCCCGGGGTTGGGTGTGGGAATGGATTCTCACCCATCCCTTGATGCCGTAAGCCCCCGAGATTTCCCCGATGGTTACCCGCCGCGTCACTTCTCCTGTACGTCGGACTTCGGCTCGGCCGCCTGCATCTTGCGCCACTCGCGCAGCAGGCTTTTCACCCGGTCGGTCATTTGGGCGCCCCGACCCAACCAGAACTCCACCCGGTCCATTTCCAGACGCAGGCGGGCGTCCCCGCCTTCCGCAAGCGGATTGAAATAACCGACCCGCTCGATGTGACGGCCGTCGCGCTTGGCCCGCTTGTCCGCCACGACGACGTGATAAAAAGGACGTTTCTTTGCGCCGCTGCGCGCCAGGCGAATCGTTACCATAATGCTTCAGTCTCTCGCTCTTTCCGTTGTCGTTGATCGAATGCCAGGTCAATCGGCGTATTTTACCGACTTTTCCCCGAATGTTAAGACGCCCTGCTCCCGGCCTTGCCAGCCGTCACGTTTGAAGGCTTCTCAATGGGCCGGGTTCTCCAGCACGTAATCGAGCCACAGGTCGGTCAGCTTCTCCTGCACTGTGTTCTGGCGCAGACGGGCGTGGAGGTGGTCGAAATCCACCCGGTCCAGCTCCTGGTCCTGGTTGTAGCAGGAATAGACGAAGTATTCCTCACCGGTCGTCGGATCCACGTGGCGGCACAGGCACTGGCCGCAGACCCCCTTGAGCATGCACTGCATCGGCGAGTTGATGGAGCCGATGGCGCTGTGCTGTTTCTTCAGATAGGGCGCCAGCACATTGTTGCGGGCTTCCTTGACCGCCTTCATCATCCGGTCGGAACCGATGACGATCAGGTGATCCACGTCGTCGAAGTGGATCGGCGTCGGCCCCAGCTCGCCTTTGGCGTAGGCGAGCATGGCCTCGACGATGTTGCCCTTGAAGGTCTTGTCCTGGGGACGGGTGGGCTGGATCGGCCGGTTGCCGGGCAGATCGTCCACCGCCCAGACGATGACGTCCGAGGCCTCTTCGATCTCCTTGACCTTGAACACGTCCGAAGAGCGCCGGTAACCGGCGAAATAGAGCACCTGATTGCCCGCCGCCTTGAGCGCCCTGCCGATGGAGAACAGCACCGCGTTGCCGAGACCGCCGCCCACCAGCAGCACGGTGCGCCCGGAGGGAATTTCCGTGGGGGCACCGGTCACCCCCATCACCACCAGCGGGTCGCCCGGCTGCCACAGACCGCACAGCTTGGAGGAACTACCCATCTCCAGCACGATCAGGGAGACGATGCCGCGTTCCTTGTCCACCCAGGCCCCGGTCAGGGCCAGCCCTTCGGAGGCCAGGCGGGTGCCGTGACGGAAGGGAGCGTGGGACTCGAAGTTCTGGATGCGGTAGAACTGCCCCGGGGCGAAATGCTTGGCCGCCATCGGCGCCTTGACCACGATCTCGACGATGTTGGGGGTCAGACGGATCACCTCGACGATGTGGGCCAGCAGCAGCTCGTCGAGCCGGGCGCGGAATTCGGCCCAGGCGCGGTCCCGCTCGGGCTGGGCGGCCGGGTCCAGGGCCGCTAGCTCCTTGTGGAACAGGCGCACGATGTGGGGATAACTGTCCTTGGCCGACGCCATCGCCCGCACCACGTTGCCGGCGTAGATGGGATTGTTGTCGCCGTAGAAGGTGATGAACTTGCCGTAGCGCCGGTAGGAGGTGAAAGGCGCCGGGCGACTGATCTTGGGCCAGAGGAGATCGTCCGTCACCGGCTCCAGCTCGGGAACGTCGTCGACCCATTCGGGCACGAAGGGCTTGTAGAACTTGCCCTGCATCTCGAAGGTGCCGGGATGTTCTTCCTCGTACAGAGTGTTGGGCGAGGTGCCGGCGGCGACCATCAGGGTGCGCAGGGGCACCTCCACCACCTCGTCGGTGGGGCGCCAGCGGCCTTCGACCTCGGCCATCTTCTGGAATCTGACCGCCTTCAAATGGCCGTATTGGTCCTCGACGGCCTCCACCGGACTCATGCCCTCGGCCAGGAGAATGCCTTCCTCGAGGGCCTCGCGGATCTCCTCGTGGTTCTCCCGATAGGCGGGCGAATGGCGCATCCCCCGACGGTAGAACACCGTCACCCCGCCCCAGCAGTTGAGGAGGGGGAGGAAGTCGGGGGTTTCCCCGGCAGCCTCGGCGCGCCGGCGTTCGGCGCGGACGGCGCGGCCGTGTTCCAGGAATTCGTCGAGGATCGCCAGTTCCTCGGTGTCGTAACCGGCGCGCACCTTCTCCTCGCCCAGGGCCGCCACCAGGGTTTCGTAGCGCTGCAGGATCTTTTCCACCTGCACCGGGTAATAGGCCAGCAGCTCGGTGGCGGTGTCGATGGCGGTGAGCCCCCCGCCGATGACCCCCGCCGGCAGGCGCACCTGGAGGTTGGCCAGGGAGGAGAACTTGGCCGCCCCCGACAGTTGCAGGGCCATGCGGAAA
>Ga0256839_1000978_pt1 | contig 36023 bp, 24 predicted proteins | sample 354166metaG_FD_185968 | JGI IMG/M metagenome (GOLD analysis project Ga0256839, IMG submission 185968) | Hydrothermal vent microbial communities from Mid Atlantic Ridge, Atlantic Ocean - 354-166 | ecosystem: Environmental > Aquatic > Marine > Hydrothermal vents | place: Atlantic Ocean: Mid...
GCCACCCCCACCCTCACGGACACCCCCAGCCCGACCCCACTTCCCACCGAGACGGCCACCCCAACGGCCACGTGGACCTCCACACCGCCCCCCAGCCCCACGGACACCCCCACCCCCACGCCCCAGGTGCTGGTGGTCACCCCCACCTGGACCCCCCAGCCGCCCCCGCCCACCGAGGCCACCGTCCAGGTGGTGGTCCAGCCACCGCCCACCGAGCGCCCCCTGGACCCCGGGGGCCTGGTAGTCCTGGGCTGGCTCGCCCTGGCCGGGGCCCTGGTGACGGCCGTGGCCGGCTGGATGTTGTGGCGCAGTCGCTAGCCCCCCAGGGCAGACAGACCGCCTCGCCCCCCCCCAAGCGCCCCCAAGGGGGCGACGACGGGCCTTTGCCACCCCCGAGGAACTGCCGTACAATCAGGGGGCATGCACCGCGCCGACACCCACCTCCGAGGAAGGCCACCATGCTCCGACAGACCGGCGGCCATGCCGTGGTGGACGCGCTGATAGCCCACGGGGTGCGCGTGCTCTACGGCCTGCCCGGGATCCAGAACGACTGGCTCTACAACGCGCTCTACGACCGCCGAGACCATATCCGGGTCATCCACACCCGCCACGAGCAGGGTGCCGGGTTCATGGCCCTGGGCCAGGCCCTGGCCACCGGACAGCCCGCCCTCTTCAACGTGGTGCCCGGTCCGGGGCTCCTCAACGCCACCGCGGCCCTGGCCACCGCGTACGGCCTCTGTGCTCCGGTGGTCTGCCTGACCGGCCAGATCCCCTCCCACCAGATCGGCCGGGGCATCGGCGTCCTCCACGAGATCCCAGATCAACTGGGCGTCCTGGGCTCCCTGACCAAGTGGGCCGCCCGGGTGAACCACCCCGCAGAGGCCCCGGAGCAGGTGGCCCAGGCCTTCCACCAGGTCCGCTCCGGCTGTCCTCGGCCCGTGGGCCTGGAGGTGCCCATGGACGTGCTCCAGGAGGAGGCCCCGATGGCGCCCAGCACCGCCCCCCGCGCCCCCTGGTCCCCTCCCGTGGACGAGGATCGCATCGACCAGGCCGCCCGGATCCTGGGCCGAGCGGAGAACCCCATCCTCTTCGTGGGCGGGGGCGCCCAGGATGCCGGCCCCCTGGTCACAGAGCTGGCCGAGATGCTCCAGGCCCCGGTGGTGGCCTATCGCACCGGCCACGGTGTCGTCGACGGTCGCCACCCCCTGAGCCTCTTCCTGCCCCCGGCCCACGAATACTGGAAGAAGGCCGACGCGGCCCTGGCCATCGGCTCCAACATGCGCATCCCCCTGAGCCAATGGGGCGTGGACGAGGGGCTCCAGATCCTGCGCATCGACGTGGACCCCACCTCCCACCATCGGATCCGGCGCCCGGACGTGGCCATCACCGCCCGGGCCGAGGACGCGCTGCCCCGACTCCTGGAACGGCTCCCCCGCTACAACCGGGCACGGCCCTCCCGGGCCGAGGAGATGCGGACCCTGAAGGGCCGATGGTCCCGCCAGATCGCCTACCTGGAACCCCAGCTCAGCTTCCTCCGGGTCATCCGAGAGGAGCTGGGCGAGGAGGGGATCTTCGTGGACGAGCTGACCCAGGTGGGGTTTGTCAGCCGCATCGCCATGCCCGCGTATCGGCCCCGGACCTTCCTCTCCTGCGGCTACCAGGGCACCCTGGGCTACGGCTTCCCCACGGCCCTGGGCGCCAAGGTGGCCCACCCCCAGGTGCCGGTGCTCTCCATCACCGGAGACGGGGGCTTCCTCTTCGCCGCCCAGGAGCTGGCCACCGCGGTCCAACACCGGATCGCCCTGGTGACCGTGATCTTCGACAACCGCCAGTACGGCAACGTCCAGCAGATGCAGCGCACCCTGTACGGCGGCCGAGTCATCGCCACAGACCTCCACAACCCGGACTTCGTGGCCCTGGCCCAGGCCTTCGGTGCCCAGGGCCTGCGGGCCACCACCCCCGAGGAGCTCCGGAGCGCGCTGCGGCAGGCCTTTGCCACAGACCACGTGCCCACCCTGATCCAGGTGCCTGTGGGCGACATGCCCACGGTGGACCGCTTCCGCAACCTCCCCCGGGTGCGGGGCTGAGCCCCTTCGGGAGGAGCGGCCAACCGACTGGACATGCCGGTATCCTCTGCACCGACACCGGTCTCGATGCCGTCCGCGCCGACGGCAGAGCGGGCCGCCCCGGGACAACGATCACAGATCCGGAGGTGAACCATGTCCACCCCGTCCCATGCACCGGTCCATCCCCACAGACTTCTCCAGGACCTGCAGGCCATCGTCGGGCCAGAGCATGCCACCACGGCAGAGGCCCATCGCTCCCAACACAGCCGGGACCAGTCCTCCCATCCCCCTCACCTGCCGGACGCGGTGGTCTGGCCCGAGTCCACCGAGCAGGTGAGCGCCATCCTCCGCTACGCCAACGAACGCCGGATCCCGGTGGTGGGCTGGGGCGCGGGGACCAGCATCGAGGGCAACCCCATCCCCGTGGCCGGAGGCATCGTGGTGGATTTCCGCCGCATGGACCGCATCCTGGCCATCCACCCGGAGGACTTCCAGGTGACGGTCCAGCCGGGCATCCTCTACAAGGACATGAACCGGGTCCTGGCCCGCCATGGCCTCTTCTTCCCGCCCGACCCCGGGGCCAACGCCTCCATCGGCGGCATGATCGCGAACAACGCGGCCGGCATCCGCACGGTGAAGTACGGGGCCACCCGGGACAACGTCCTGCGCCTGGAAGTGGTGTTGGCCGATGGCCAGGTGATCCGCACCGGCTCCCGGGCGGTGAAGCAGTCCGCGGGCTACGACCTGACCCACCTGGTGGTGGGCTCCGAGGGGACCCTGGGGCTGGTGACCGAGGCCACCCTGAAGCTCGCCCCCCTGCCCGAACACTTCAGCGCGGTCACCGCAGCCTTCCCCACCCTGGAGGCCGCGTCCCAGGCCGTCTTCGAGATCATCGGCAGCAACCTGGGGCCCGCGGCCCTGGAGCTCCTGGATGCCCAGAGCGTGGCCATCCTGAACCAGGAGGCCCACTTCGACCTGGCCGTGGCGCCCAACCTCTTCATGGAGTTCAACGGCCCCTCCCCGGCCGCGGTCCAGGAGGTACTGGTCATGGCCCAGGCCATCTGCCAGGAGCTGGGCTGCATGGATTACCGAGAGGGCCTGGGCCGGGAGGCCCGGAACCGGCTCTGGCGGGCCCGACACCACCTCTTCGAGGCCCTGGTCCGCCACTACGCGGGGATGTCCTACCTGCTCACCGACGTGGCCGTGCCCATTGCCCACTACCCCCGGCTGGTGGCCCAGGCCCAGGAGATGGCCCGGGAACTGGGCCTGGAGGTGAGCTACATCGGCCACGCAGGGGACGGCAACCTGCACACCGCGGTCTTCTTTCCCCCCGACGACCGGGAGACCCGACGCCGGGTGGAACAGTTCGACGACCGCCTGGTCCACCTCGCGCTGGCGCTGGACGGCACCTGCACCGGGGAACACGGCGTGGGCATGGGCAAGGCCCAGTACCTGCCCCTGGAGTACGGCCCGGCCACGGTGGAGGTCATGCGCCAGATCAAGCGCCTGCTGGACCCCAACGGCATCCTCAATCCCGGCAAGGTCCTGCCCTGATCCCGCCGGAGCACGGCGCGCGAAGCCTGCCCCAGGCCCGGCCGCCGGACGGCCCCCGGCGGGCCCCACCCCAGGCCCTCCACGCCGGAAAGCGGGCATCGAGCCGGTTATGATGGGTACAAACGGCGCCAAGGCAGCAAAATCCATCGGGCCGTGGACACGTTGGGCGACCTGTTGGCCTTGAAAGTCATCCCTGGCCCAAGAGATCCAGGATGCCACTCCATGGCCCATGTCTTGTAAAAGTGCATAACACGCTCTAGGAGGTGGGTAGTACGCACTTCAGTGCGCACGTGGACGTGGCATGTGTATGTTCCCTGGACCGCTGAAGCGCTCACTACGAACCCTAGAGGATTGTAGTACGCACTTCAGTGCGCACGTGGACGTGGCATGCGTGTGTCTCCCGGAGCGCTGAAGCGCTCACTACGAGCCCTATCACTACGGGCCCTAGAAGATTGTAGTACGCACTTCAGTGCGCACGTGGACGTGGCATGCGTGTGTCCCCTGGAGCGCTGAAGCGCTCACTACGAGCCCTATCACTACGAGCCCTAGAAGATTGTAGTACGCACTTCAGTGCGTACGGGGACGTGGCATGCGTGTGTCTCCTGGAGCGCTGAAGCGCTCACTACGAGCCCTAGAGGATTGTAGTACGCACTTCAGTGCGTACGTGGACGTGGCATGCGTGTGTCTCCTGGAGCGCTGAAGCGCTCACTACGAACCCTAGAGGATTGTAGTACGCACTTCAATGCGCACGTGGACGTGGCATGCGTGTGTCTCCCGGAGCGCTGAAGCGCTCACTACGAACCCTAGAGGATTGTAGTACGCACTTCAATGCGCACGTGGACGTGGCATGCGTGTGTCTCCCGGAGCGCTGAAGCGCCCACTACGAACCCTAGAGGATTGTAGTACGCACTTCAGTGCGTACGTGGACGTGGCATGCGTGTGTCTCCCGGAGCGCTGAAGCGCTCACTACGAGCCCTAGAGGATTGTAGTACGCACTTCAGTGCGTACGTGGACGTGGCATGCGTGTGTCTCCCGGAGCGCTGAAGCGCTCACTACGAGCCCTATCACTACGGGCCCTAGAAGATTGTAGTACACACTTCAGTGCGCACGTGGACTGAGTACACGAGGGGGGAAGGGGGCGGACCCACAGGACTGGGCCGGGTATCTCAACCGGAGCCGAGACCGGAAAGGGCTCGGGCCCCTGGGTGTGTCGACAAAACCGATGCCCTCGCAGCGGATTTGGTCCCCGGCCCCGAGATCCGGTATGATGCAACCGCCATGTCGGCACGGAACCCGTTCGCTCTCCCTGCCCATGGGTACCAAAGGAGCTACACATGGCCTACCCATTTCCCACCGAGATCCACCGCGTCGTGGACCCCGAGGGCAACCTCGTGGGCGATCCCCCGGAGCTCTCCCCGGAACAGCACCGCAAACTCTACTACTGGATGGTCTTCGGCCGCATGTGGTCGGAGCGCATGGTGGCCCTCCAGCGCCAGGGCCGGATGGGCACCTTCGCCCCCCATGTGGGCCAGGAGGCCCAGGCCGGCATCGCCTCGCCCCTCCGCCAGGACGACTGGCTCCTGGGCACCTATCGGGAGTGCATCGCCTACTTCGTCAAGGGCCTCTCGCCCCTGGCCCCCATGGCCACCCACCGGGGCTACTTCAGCCGGGGCTACACCCGGGAGCTCGGCCTGGTTCCCCTGCAGATCGTCATCGGCAACCAGATGCTCCACGCGGTGGGCGTGGCCATGGCCATGCAGTACGAGGGCACAGACCGGGTGGCCGTGGGCGTCTGCGGCGACGGTGCGACCAGCCAGGGAGACTTCCACGAGGCCCTGAACTTCGCCGCGGTCTTCCAGGCCCCCTTCATCGCGGTGGTGCAGAACAACCAGTACGCCATCTCGGTTCCCCGGCAGCGCCAGGCCGCGGTGGAATACCTGGCCTACCGAGGCCCCGCGTTCGGCATCCCCGGCTACATCGTGGACGGCAACGACGTCCTGGCCGTCCACAAGGTGGTCCAGGAGTGTGTGGAGCGGGCCCGGGCCGGGGAGGGCCCCAGCCTGGTGGAGCTGCTCACCTACCGGATGGGTGCCCACACCACCGCAGACGACCCCACCAAGTACCGCTCCGACGAGGAGGTGGCCCACTGGCAGGCCCGAGACCCCATCAAGCGCTACCGGATCTTCCTGCTCCGCCAGGAGATCCTCTCCAACGAGGAGGATGAGGCCCTCCACGAACAGGCCACCGCGGACCTCCAGCGCTGCGTGGAGGAGTTCGAGGCCATGCCCCCGCCCCGCCCCGAGGAGATCTTCGAACACGTCTTCGAGACCCCACCGCCCAATCTCCTGCGCCAACGGGACGAGATCCTGGGCACCCCCTAGAGGAGGACCGCCATGCCCAAGTGGACCATGGTTCAGGCCATCAACCAGGCCCTGGCCCTGGAGCTGGAACAGGACCGCCGGGTGCGCATCTTCGGCGAGGACGTGGGGCGCAACGGCGGCGTCTTCCGGGTGACCGACGGCCTCCAGGAACGCTTCGGCGAGGACCGGGTCTTCGACACCCCCCTGGCCGAGGCCGGCATCATCGGCGTCGCGGTGGGCATGGCCCTCTACGGCCTCCGCCCGGTGGCCGAGATCCAGTTCGCGGGCTTCGCGCACCTGGCCTTCCACCAGGTCGCGGCCCAGGCCGCCCGTCTCCGCTACCGCTCCGGCGGCGAACACCACGTGCCCCTGGTCATCCGGGCCCCCTTTGGCGGCGGCGTCCGCACCCCCGAGCTCCACTCGGACAGCGTGGAGGCCTTCTACGCCCACGCGGAGGGCATCAAGGTGGTGATCCCCTCCGGCCCCTACGAGGCCAAGGGCCTGCTCCACGCGGCCATCCAGGACCCAGATCCGGTCTTCTTCCTGGAGCACATGAAGCTCTACCGCTCCCTCCGCGAGGAGGTGCCCGAGGAACGCTATACCATCCCCCTGATGGAGGCCCGGGTGGTCCAGCCCGGGAACGACCTGACCGCCATCGCCTACGGCGCGCTGCTCCACACCACCCTGGCCGCGGCCCGGCAGGTGGAAAAGGAGGACGGCGTCTCCATCGAGGTCATCGACCTGCGGACCGTCCACCCCCTGGACGAGGAGACCGTGGTCGCGTCGGTGAACAGGACCGGCCGGGCCCTGGTGGTCCACGAGGACAGCCGGGCCGCGAGCATCGCCGCGGAGGTCATCGCGGTGATCAACGAGCGCGCCCTCTACGCCCTCCTCAAGCCCGTCCGACGAGTGACCTGCCCGGACACCCCCTTCCCCCTCCCCGCGGTGGAGGACGTCATCGTCCCCCACCAGGAACGCATCGTCCGGGCCCTGCGCGAGACCCTGGAGCCCTGACCATGACCGAGAACCGCTACGAGTTCCGCCTGCCCGACGTGGGGGAAGGCCTGCACGAGGCCGAGATCGGCCAATGGTTGGTCCAGGAAGGCGACTGGGTGGAACAGGACCAGCCCATGGTGGAGATCGAGACGGACAAGGCCACTGTGGAGATCCCTGCCCCGGTGGCCGGCCGCATCGCCAAGATCCTGGCCCCCACCGGCACCATCGCCCAGGTCGGCGATCCCCTGGTCATCATCGAGATGAAGGCCGGGGCCGCCCGGCCGGGCGGCCCTGCACCCCGCGCCCCAGAGGCCCCCTCCCCCCCGGCCGAGGCCCCCTCCTCCACCCGGATCCTGGCCTCTCCCCTGGCCCGGAAGAAGGCCGCAGAGCTGGGAGTGGACCTGGGCCGGCTCCAGGGCACCGGACCCGGCGGGCGCATCATGGTGGCCGACGTGGAGCAGGCCGCCCAACGGGCCCCAACACCTCCTCCCGCTCCACCGCCCTCCCCCCCGGCGCCGGGCCCCGACGGCCGTCGGGTACGGGCCGCGCCCGCGGTACGACGGCGGGCCGCGGAGCTGGGCATCGACCTGGCCCAGGTGCCCGGCAGCGCGGAGGGCGGACGCATCACCATGGAGGACCTGGAACGCTACGCGGCCGCCCAGGAAGCCGCTCCGCCGAAGACGGCCCCGACACCCGTCCCCGCGCCGGCCCCTCCCGCCCCCGCGCCGGCCCCGGAGGCCACCGAGACCGTGCCCCTTCGAGGGGTACGGCGCCGCATCGCCCAGCGCATGGAGGAGGCCTGGCGCATCCCCCAGGTCACCACCTTCGACCAGGTGGATGCCCAGGGGCTGGTCCGCCTGCGCGAGCTCCTGAAACCCACGGCCGAGGCCCAGGGAGTCCGCCTCACCTTCCTGCCCCTCATCGTCAAGATCGTGGTCCAGGCCTTGCGGGAGTTCCCCCACTTCAACGCCTCCCTGGACATGGAACAGGAGCTCATCCACCGCCACCACCACATCCACATGGGCATCGCCACCCAGACGCCCGCGGGCCTGGTGGTGCCGGTGATCCGCCATGCCGACCGCCTCTCGGTGCTGGAGATCGCCCGGGAGATGGAACGGCTGGCCACCGGGGCCCGAGACCGGACCCTGGGCCCCGAGGAGCTCAGCGGCAGCACCTTCACCATCACCAACTTCGGCAGCTTCGGCGGCGACCTGGGTACGCCCATCCTCAACCCCCCCGAGGCCGCCATCCTGGGGGTGGGGCGCATCGCCCGCCGCCCTGTGGTCAACCAGGAGGGCGCATTGGAGGCCCGCTGGACCGCACCCCTGGCCCTCACCTTCGACCACCGCCTGAACGACGGCGCGGACGCGGGCGCGTTCATCCGGCGGGTGGGCGAGCTCTGCGCCCACCCGGAGATCCTCCTCCTGGAGCTGCGCTGATGGTCGTCGGCGAGCTGTTGGTCCAGACGGATGTGGTGGTGCTGGGCGCCGGAGTGGCCGGCCGCACCGCGGCCCTCTGGGCCGCCCGGCTGGGCCGCGAGGTCACCCTGGTGGAACGGCCGTCGCCAGACCGAGGAGCCCTGGACGTGGACCGGGCCCTGGCCCTGCTCCTGGACACCCTGGAGCCCGCGATCCGGATGGCCCGTCGCCGGGAACGGGGCCTCACCCGCTTCAAGCGCGCGGTGAAACCGGCCGCGGTGCTGGGCTGGGTCCAGCACCGCCTGGAGGCCGAGGCCCGGGCCTGGCAGGAGCGCCTGGAGGAGGCCGGCGTCACGGCCATCCAGGGCGAGGCCGCCTTTGCCGGGCCCACCGAGGTGCGCATCAGCACGGAGCACGGCGCGGAACGCCTCGTCTACGAGGCCCTGGTCCTGGCACCGGAGCCCGTGGCCCAGAGCTGGCCGGGCCTGGATTTCGACGGGGAGCGGGTGCTCGGCCCCGAGGAGCTGCTGACCCGTCCCCACCCACCAGAGGCCCTCACCGTGGTGGCAGCCCATCCCTGGGGGCTGGAGCTGGCCACGGCCTACGCAGGGCTGGGGACCTCGGTCCAGGTGGTGGTGCCCCGGGACGAGAACCCGGTGGCCGGCTTCCCACAGGAGTGGGCTGAAGCGGTCCAGCCGGCCCTGACGGCCCAGGGCATCCGGCTCCGCTGGGGCGTGGACGATCCGGTGGCCGCGACGGCCCAGGAGCCCCTGGTGGTGGTGGCCGCCGCCCCAGGGCTGGATCTGGGCACCCTGGCCGTGGACCAGGCCGGCATCGAGCTGGTGGACGCCGGCCTGGTCCGAGTCGACGAACGGCTGCGGACCCGCAATCCCCGGATCTGGGCGGCGGGAGCGGCCGCGGGCGCCCGCTCCCCTGGGGAGGCCCGACAGCAGGGGCGGGTGGCCGCGGAGGGGCTGGCCGGCCGGGTGGCCATCTACACCCCCCAGGCGGTGCCCAGGCTGTTGCGCACCGTGCCGGGCCTGGCCGGGGCCGGCCTGACCCCCCAGGAGGCCCGGAGACAGGGCTACCATGTGGTGGTGGGCCAGGCCACGGTGGACGATGTGACCGTGCAGGTGGTGACGGACGAACACGAGCCCTTCGTCCTGGGCCTGTTCGCCCGGGGCGAAGGCGTGGCCGACCTGGCCGGAGAGGCGGCCCTGGCCGTGGAGATGGCTGCCACCCTCACCGACCTGGCCGAGACCCTCCACCCCGCGGGCACCCCCGGCGCAGCCCTCCAGCAGGCCGCGGAGGCCCTGCTCCTCTCCCGGGAATCGTGAGGGCCTCCAGCCTCTCCCGTCTCCCAGTCTGAGAAGGCCGGGGGGCCCCGGAGAAAGTCGGGCCCACGCGGGGTACAATTGAGAACCGGGAAAACCGGGCAGAAGACGCCCGGCCCTGCGGGAACACGCGATGTCCGTCACCATCTACCCCACCGCCAGGGACTTCCTGGCCGCGGTCCAGACCCCGTTGGAGGCCGACGAGCCCCTCCACAGCCTGGTCCTGGGCGTCTGCAGCCACCTGGCCCGCAGCCCCGAGCCGCCCCAAGAGGCACCCTACCTGGCCGCGGTCTGGGACCGGCAGAAGCTTCTCCTGGCGGCCATGATGATCCCGCCCCATCACCTGGTCCTGGCGCCCACGGAGCACGCGGACCCGCGTGCGCTCCTCGCGCTGGTGAAAGAGCTTCGGGACAGCCAGCGAAGCGTGCCCGGTGTCCAGGCCCCGGTACCCCACGCCCGCCGCTTCGCGGAGCTCTGGTGCCAAGGAGAGGAATGCCGGTTCCACCGCCTCCGCCGGCTGGAGATCCTGGCCCTGGAGACGGTGCTCGCCCCACGGCCGGCCCCGGGCCACCTGCGTGTCGCCACCCAGGACGACGTGTCCCAGGTCACCGAGTGGCTGCTTGCCTTCCAGGAAGAGGCCCTGCCCGAGGAGGCCGCGCAGGAGGAGACCCGGCGCCGGATCCCGGAGATCGCCCGGCGGGTGGTGGAGGCCGGCCGTCTCTTCCTCTGGGAGCATGGAGGACCGGTCTCCATGGTGGCCCTGTCTCGCCCCACCCGCCACGGCGTCACCCTCAACATGGTCTACACCCCGCCCCCACACCGGAACAAGGGGTACGCGTCCAACGCGGTGGCCCAGCTCAGCCAGCGTCTGCTGGCGGAGGGCTATCGCTTCTGCACCCTCTTCGTGGACCAGGCCAACCCCATCTCCACCCGGCTCTACCGGGCCATCGGTTACCGTCCTGTGGCGGAGGTGGAGGTCTATCGATTCCAGCCCCCTGGCCCCCCGAACCCGGACGGGAAACGGATTTGACAGCCAGAGCGTTTCCGGATATAGTGGGGACAGGATGACGACGGTGTGCCGCAGTGGCGGAATAGGAAGACGCGCTACGTTCAGGGCGTAGTGGGCGTAGGCCCGTGGGGGTTCGAGTCCCTCCTGCGGCACCTGGGAAACCCGGGCAGTGGTCCGGGTTTTGTTGTCGGATGCTCCTGCACACCATGGGCACATCTCCGTCGCAGGCTTCGAGATCCCCTTCCCGGGCACGGCGGGCCTGGCTCCTGGTCGGCGGCCTGGCCCTCTTCCTCCTCTTCGGCTACCTGGTCCGCCTGGCACAGCTCCAGGACCTGCGCGCGGAGATCGCACGCCAACAGCAGGAACTCCAGGCCCTGCGCCGACAACAGGCCTCCCTGGAGGAGGAGCGGGATCTGGCCTCCGAGCCCTCCACCATCGAGGCCCTGGCCCGGCAGGTCCTGGACATGATCCGCCCGGGCGACCAGATCTACCCCATGCCCGAGGAGGGTCCTGCCCACCCCACGGAACCCCAGGTGGAGGCGCCCCAGGCCCCATCGGAACCCACGCCACTTCTCAGCATGGAGTGGTGGCGGAACCTCCTGGGCGAGTAGCTCGTCGGAAGAGGTGGAGGTCGGAAAAGCGCTCTCCGGCCTGCCGAGCATGGCCCGGCAGGCGGACTCGTAGCCTGCGGGCCCAAAGCGTTTCAGGGCTGCCCGGCCGGATTTGACCGGACATCTGGGCTGTGTTAGTATAGGAGACGATGGTGCTGCGGGGTGGAGCAGTGGTAGCTCGTCGGGCTCATAACCCGAAGGTCGCAGGTTCGAATCCTGCCCCCGCTACCTCAGATGGGAGGCCGCCGATGGACCTGCATCGGCGGTCTCCGTATCTTTCGGCGACGTAGCTCAGGTGGTCAGAGCGAGGGACTCATAATCTCTAGGTCGGTGGTTCAAGTCCACCCGTCGCCACTGGGCGGCCATTCCAAGCGGATGGCCGTTTTTGTTGTCCGCAGCTCCCGCGATCTTCGCCGGCCAGGAGCCCGAACCATGGATCCCCTCACGGCCCGCTGGCGCCCTGAATTCCCCGGCCTGGACCGACACATCTACCTGAACACCTGCTCTCTGGGCCAGCTCAGCCAACGGAGCGTGGCTGCCATGCACCGCTTCATGGACCTATGGGCCGACCTGGGGGCCAGCGCCTGGTACGAGATCTGGCTGGGCGAGGTCGCGGAGGCCCGGGCCCGCTTCGCCCGGCTCATCCACGCCCAACCCCACGAGGTGGCCCTGCTGCCCAGCGTCAGCGTGGCCCTCAGCGTCATCGGCAGCAGCCTGGACTACTCCCAACGGCCCCAGGTGGTGGTGACGGAGATGGACTTCCCCACCGTGGCCTATCCCTGGCTGGCCCGGGCCCGGGAAGGGGTCCAGGTCCGCTTCCTTCCCGCGCCCGATGGGGTCCACGTGCCCCTGGAGGCCTTCCAGGAGGCCATCGGCCCGGAGACAGCCCTGGTGGCCACCACCCATGTCTTCTTCACCAGTGGATGGATCCAGGACCTCCGGGCCATTGCCCGGCTCGCCCATGCCGCGGGAGCCCTGTGCCTGGTGGACGGCTACCAGGCCGTCGGCCAGATCCAGGTGGACGTGAAGGCCGCGGAGGTGGACATCTACATCGGCGGCGGCCTGAAATGGCTCCTGGGCGGCCCTGGCGCGGTCTTCATGTACGTTCGGGAGGAGCTGATCCCCCAACTGGAGCCCACCACCACCGGCTGGTTCGCGACCCAGGAGATGTTCCGCTTCGATCCCCGGTCGTTCCAATGGGCCCAGGACGCCCGACGCTTCGAACCCGGCACCCCTGCGTTGGCCGCGGTCTTCGCGGCCAACGCAGGCATGTCCATCGTGGAACAGATCGGCGTCCCGGCCATCCGAGCCCGCACCCAGGCCCTGGTGGCGGATCTGGTGGCCCGGCTGCGGGAAGCCGGGCTCCAGCCCCGAATGCCCGAAGACCCGGAACGGCACGCGGGCATCGTCATGGTCCCGGTGGCCGACCCGCCCGGGGCGGTCCAGGCCCTGAGACGTGGACAGATCATCGTCGACCATCGTCCCGGCGCACTGCGCATCAGCCCGTATTTCTACAACACAGAGGCGGAGAACCAGGCCCTGGTGGACACGCTGAGCGCCCTGGAACGGAGACCATGAGGGGGACAGAGGCCTGGGCGCCCGGCAAGCTCATCCTCTTCGGCGAACACGCGGTGGTCTACGGCCGCCCGGCCATCGCGGTGCCCGTGCACCAGGTCCAGGCCCGGGCCCGGGTCTCCGTCGGCCCTCCGGGCCAGGGATGCGTGGTCCACGCTGTGGACCTGGGCGAGACCGTGCGCATTGCCCAGGCCCCGGAGGACCATCCCCTGGCCCTGGCCGTGCGTCTGGCGTTGAAGGCCCTGGCCCTGGAACCGGCCCCGGACTGGACCATCCAGATCACCAGCACCATCCCCGTGGCCGGGGGAATGGGCAGCGGGGCCGCCGTCAGCGCCGCGCTGATCCGGGCCCTCTTCCGCCAGGCCGGCCAGGAGCCCGACCCGGAATGCCTCTCCCGGCTGGTCTACCAGGTGGAACGGATCCATCATGGCACCCCCAGCGGCATCGACAACACCGTGATCGCGCACGAGCGGCCCATCTGGTTCGTGCGCGGCCAGCCACCGGAACCCTTTGACCCCAGCCGCCCCTTCACCCTGGTGATCGCGGACAGCGGCATCCCCAGCCCCACCCGGGAGACCGTGGCCCATGTCCGCCAGAGATGGCAGCAGGCGCCGGAGCACTACGAGGCCCTCTTCGACGCCGTGGGCGCGATCGTCTACGCCGCCCGGGGGGCTATGGAGACCGGCCAGATCGAGGCGCTGGGGCCGCTGATGGACCGCAACCAGGCCCTGTTGCGCAGGCTGGGGGTGAGCGCCCCCGAGCTGGAGCGGCTCCTGGACGCGGCTCGGGAGGCCGGAGCCCTGGGGGGCAAGCTCAGCGGTGGGGGGCGAGGGGGCAACGTGGTCGCCCTGGTCTACCCCGAGGACGCGCCTCGGGTGTGCGCGGCCCTGGAACGGGCCGGGGCCCGGCACACCTGGATCACCACCCCGGGGAGAGGGGCGCGCCCCGAAGAGCCCCTCTCCCCAGATCCCACACCGTGACGGCAGCCGCCTGGAACGGCACCACCACTGCATCCCCTCCCTCGCCCCCATCATCGGCAAGGTGGGGGCTCCTGCGGACGGCCGGAGAAAGAGGAGATCTGTGCTGCGGAGCCCCGACAACCGTGAAATATATCCCCCCGAGGAAATCGCGGTTGGCGCCGGGCCCGATCTGGGCTATAATAGGGCCAACCTGTGGACAGGCACCTTCCCAGCCACACATGGGCCGATGCGCGGCGAGAGAGATCCCGGAGCCTGGAGCGTTCGGGGCGCCGAAGGGGCAAACCGCTCCCGGGAAGCCACACCGGGGCGGTGACACTCTCAGGCAAAAGGATCGTCGCGACGGGCACCTCTGGAAAGTGTCTCGGGTCCCTCTGCGAAAGGGCCCAGGCCACCGAAGGGGCAAACCGCTCCCTGGACCTTCCCAGGGGCGGCCAATCTCTCAGGTCCACGACAGAGGAGGCGGGCATTCCCCTGGGATGCCCGCCTTTTGTTTGTCGCGAACGGCACAAATTGTGGGGCCAGCCCGTCAACGCCTGGCCCCTCTACCGTGAGCCAAAGGAGGCCGTCCCATGAGCACTGCCCTCGCTCCGCCCTATCCCCACACACCGTTCGACACCGACTCGGGTGCCCCGGATCCCGCGAACCTGCTCCGGCCACCGGATGCGTTCATCCCCCGGCACATCGGGCCGAACCCGGACCAGATCCAGGAGATGCTCCAGGTCATCGGGGTCTCCAGCCTGGAGGAGCTGATCCAACAGGCGGTGCCCAACCAGATCCGCATGAAAGGCCGGCTGAACCTCCCCGGCCCCCGGAGCGAATCCGAGGTGCTGGCCGAACTCCGGGCCATGGCGAGCCAGAACCGCCTGTTTCGCTCCTTCATCGGCATGGGCTACTACGGCACCATCACGCCCCCGGTGATCCAGCGCAACATCCTGGAGAACCCGAGCTGGTACACCTCCTATACCCCCTACCAGGCCGAGATCTCCCAGGGCCGCCTGGAGGCGCTGCTCAACTTCCAGACCATGGTCATGGACCTGACCGGCATGGCCTGTGCCAACGCCTCTCTGCTGGACGAGGCCACCGCGGCCGCGGAGGCCATGACCATGGCCCACCGCCTGCGGCCCCGCCGCTCCGCGGCCAATGTCTTCTTCGTGTCGGAGAAGTGCCACCCCCAGACCATCGCGGTGGTCCAGACCCGGGCCGAACCCTTCGGCATCCAGGTGGTGGTGGGCGACCATCGAACCTATGACTTCGCGGACGAGGTGTTCGGTGTCCTGGTCCAGTACCCGGACACCGAGGGGAACATCCACGATCTCCGTCCCTTCTGTGAGCAGGCCCACGCCCACGGTGCCCTGGTGGTGGTGGCCACGGATCTGCTGGCCCTGACCCTCCTGCGCCCCCCGGGGGAGTTCGGCGCGGACATCGTGGTGGGCAGCTCCCAACGCTTCGGCGTCCCCATGGGCTACGGAGGCCCCCACGCGGCCTTCCTGGCCACCCAGGAGAAGTATGTGCGCCAGATGCCAGGCCGACTCATCGGCGTCTCCGTGGACGCGGAGGGACGGCCCGCGCTCCGCATGGCCCTGCAGACCCGGGAACAACACATCCGCCGAGAGAAGGCCACCAGCAACATCTGCACGGCCCAGGCCCTGCTGGCCGTCATGGCCGCCATGTACGCGGTCTACCATGGGCCCCGGGGCCTGACCCGGATCGCCCGTCGGGTCCAGCTCCTGACCGCCCTCCTGGCCGACGAGCTGGAACGGCTGGGCTACCGGATCAACGAGACCCCGATCTTCGACACCCTGAAGGTCCACGGCGGCCCGTTCGACCGGGACACCCTGATGGAACGTGCGCGGGCCCACGAGGTGAACCTGCGCCCCTACGGGGACGGCGGGGTGGGCGTCTCCCTGGACGAGGCCACCACCGAGGCGGACCTGCGCACCCTCATCGCCGTCTTCGGCGGCGATCCCGGACTGGACCTGGAGGGGCGAGCCCGCTCCCTGGACCTGCAATATCCGCCCCCCCTGGCCCGCACCAGCCCCTTCCTCACCCACCCGGTCTTCAACACCTACCACACCGAGACCCAGATGCTCCGCTACATCAAGAAGCTGGAACACCGGGACTACTCCCTGGCCGACGGCATGATCCCCCTGGGCTCCTGCACCATGAAGCTCAACGCGACCGCGGAGATGCTCCCCATCACCTGGCCGGAGTTCGCCCAGCTCCACCCCTTCGTCCCCCTGGACCAGGCCCAGGGGTACCAGGAGCTGTTCCGCAAGTTGGGCGATGCCCTGTTGGAGATCACGGGCTTCGCGGCCATCTCCTTCCAGCCCAACGCGGGCTCCCAGGGCGAGTACACCGGCCTGCTCACCATCCGGGCCTACCACCGCAGCCGGGGCGAGGGCCACCGCGACGTCTGCCTGATCCCGGCGTCCGCGCACGGCACAAACCCGGCCAGTGCAGCCATGGCCGGCATGAAGGTGGTGGTGGTGGCCACCGATGGCCATGGGAACATCGACGTGGCCGATCTGCGGGCCAAGGCCCAGGAGCACCGGGACCGGCTGGCCGCGCTCATGGTCACCTATCCCTCCACCCACGGCGTCTTCGAAGAGGCCATCGTGGAGATCTGTGCCATCGTCCACGAGAACGGCGGCCAGGTCTATCTGGACGGCGCGAACATGAACGCGTTGGTGGGCCTCAGCCGCCCTGGCGAGTGGGGCGCGGACGTGATCCACCTGAACCTGCACAAGACCTTCGCGATCCCCCACGGGGGCGGCGGCCCAGGCATGGGCCCCATCTGCGTGGCCGCGCACCTGGCCCCCTTCCTCCCCACCCACCCGGTGATCCCCCAGGTGGGCGGCGGCCAGCCCCTGGGCACCGTCTCGGCAGCGCCCTGGGGCAGCCCCAGCATCCTGCCCATCTCCTACGCGTACATCGCCCTGATGGGCGAACCCGGCCTGACCTTCGCCACCCAGGTGGCCATCCTCAACGCCAACTACATCGTGGCCCGGCTGGAGCCCACCTATCGGATCCTCTACAAAGGAGCCCAGGGCCGGGTGGCCCACGAGTGCATCGTGGACACCCGGCCCCTGAAGGAGTTCGGCATCCTGGTGGACGACGTGGCCAAGCGGCTCATGGACTACGGCTTCCACGCGCCCACCATGTCCTTCCCGGTGGCCGGCACCCTGATGGTGGAGCCCACGGAGAGCGAGGACAAGGGCGAGCTGGACCGATTCTGCGACGCGATGTTGGCCATTCGGGAGGAGGCCGCCGCGGTGGAACGGGGCGAGATCGCGCCGGAGGACAGCCCCCTGCGCCACGCGCCCCACACGGCCACGGCCATCGCCCAGGAGGACTGGAACCGACCCTACAGCCGGGAGGTGGGGGCCTTCCCCGCGCCCTGGGTGCGGGAGAAGAAGTACTGGCCCCCGGTGGGCCGCATCGACAACGTCCACGGCGATCGCCACCTGATGTGCGCCTGCCCCCCGGTGGAGGCCTACGCGGAGGCGTAACCCCCTCCGCTGCGGGGTCGCGGATCCCGCGGCCCCGCAGCGGTCTCACCCTTCCACCAGACGACGCTCCCGCCAGCGACCGCGGCGGAACAGGATCCACATGAGGAGCGCCCGGGCGTTCCAATCGATGGCCGTGCCCCACCACACACCGGCCAGCCCCCATCCCATCTGGATGGCCAACAGGTAGACCACCGCGATCCGCAGGAAGAGCACCCCCACCAGGGTGACCACCATGGGGCTCCGGGTGTCCCCGGCCCCCCGCAGGCCACCGGCCAGGATCATCTCCAGGCCCAGGGCCGGCATCTCCGCCGCGGCAATGGCCAGGGCCATCGCGGCCAGGGCCAGTACCTCTGGGGTGCTGCCGAAGAGGGAGACCAACGGCCGGGCAAAGGCCAGGAAACCCAGACTGAGCAGGCCGTTGAAGGCCAGGGAGAACAACAGGGTACGGCGCAGAGCCCGCTCCGCCAGGTCCGGATCCCGGGCCCCCAGGGCCTGGCCCACCAGGGTAGTGGCCGCGACCGCCAATCCCCAGGAGGGCATGTAGCTGAGGGACTCCACCCGCAGGGCAATCTGGTGGGCGGCCAGGGAGACCGTGCCCAGGGAGGCCACCAGCCGGGTGAAGACCAGGTAGCCGGACTGGGCCACGGCCCCCTCGATCCCGGTGGGGATGGCCAGGTGGACCAGGGTACGCAGGATGGGCGGACGCCAGCAGGCCACGGCCCGCCAGGGAAGAGAGAGGCGGGTGTGCCCCCGCAACAGCGCCCGCAGGGCCAGGATGCCGCCCAGGCTCCTGGCCGTCATGCTGCCCCAGGCCGCTCCATCCAGGCCCAGGGCCGGAAAGCCCCCCAGACCGAAGATCAACACACCGTTGGCCGCGATGTTCCAGGCGTTCATGGCCAAGGTGTTCCACATGGGGGTGCGGGTGTCCCCGGCCCCCCGCATGATGCCGTTGGCCACCTGCATGGGCCAGCCCAACAGGGAGGCGGCCAGGATGATGCGGATGTAGCGGCTCCCAGCAGCCACCACATCCGGCTCCGCGCCCATCCAGCGCAGGTAGGTGGGGGCCAAAGGCAGGAAGACCGCCATGGTGGCCAGGGAGAGGAGCCCCGACAACAGGAGGGCCTGGCCTCCGAACTCCCGGGCCCGCTCCGGGCGACGGGCACCCCAGGCCTGGGCCACCAAGGCCGCTCCGCTCACGGCCAGGGCGTTGAACAGGGTATGGAGCAGATAGAGAAGGGTGCCGGCCAAGCCCGCCGCGGCCAGGGCCGTGGGATCCCGCAGCCAGCCGATCATCAGGGTATCCGCGAAGAAGACCACGGTCTGGAGCAGGTTCTCCACCACCGCGGGCATGGCCAGGCGCAGGATGGTCCGGTTGAGGGAGGTGCGCGCCTCGGGCGCGGCGGCTGAATCGGTAAAGGCCCCTTCCCGAACAGGTGCCGTCATGGCGTGCTCCGCTGAGGGCTTTGTTCCGGGCTCGATGTTCCTGGTATGATAGCACGACAGACCGCAGGATGGCAGCCACGCGGAACGCCTTGCCCGTCCTGCCCGGCCGGGGCGTTGCCCGGCCGGAGGCCCTGGACGCCCCCCTGACAGCGATGGAGACAGACCATGCACGGCGGTGAGCTGATCGCGGATGTGTTGAAAGCCCAGGGAGTCCCCTTCCTCTTCACCCTCTGTGGCGGCCACATCTCCCCCATCCTGGTGGCGGCCACCCGCCGGGGCATCCGGGTCATCGACACCCGGCACGAGGCCACGGCCGTCTTCGCGGCCGACGCGGTGGCCCGCCTGAGTGGACGTCCCGGCGTGGCCGCGGTGACCGCGGGCCCCGGCCTGACCAACACCGTCACCGCGGTGAAGAACGCGCAGATGGCCCAGTCGCCGGTGGTGCTCCTGGGAGGCGCGGCCCCCACACTGCTCCAGGGACGGGGGGCCCTGCAGGACGTGGACCAGATGGCCCTCATGCGCCCCCACGTGAAGTGGGCTCGCTCCGTCCGCCGGCTGCGCGACCTGGCCCCGGCCGTGGAGGAGGCCTTCCGCCGCTCCCAGGAGGGCGTCCCGGGCCCGGTCTTCGTGGAGTGCCCCATCGACATCCTCTACCCGGAGGAGCTGGTCCGCAAGCTCTACGGTGCCGAGGGGGCAACGGCCCGCCGCGGCGGGCTGGCCCGTCGCGGCCTGGACCTCTACCTCCGATGGCATACCCGTCGCCTCTTCGCCGGGCCGGTCCGCGGGGCCTCCCCCGATCCCGTCCAGGTCCAGGTGCCCCAGCCCCGGAAAGCCGTGGTCCAACAGGTGGCCCGAAGCCTGGCCCGGGCACGGCGGCCGCTGCTGCTCATCGGCAGCCAGGCGCTGTTGGACGTGGCCCGGGTGCCGGAGCTGGTGGCCGCGGTGGACCGGCTGGGGATCCCGGTCTACCTGTCGGGCATGGCCCGAGGCCTCCTGGGCCGGAGCCACCCGCTGCAGATGCGCCACCGGCGGCGCCAGGCCCTGCGGGAGGCCGACTGGATCCTGCTGGCGGGCGTCCCCTGCGACTTCCGCCTGGACTATGGTCGGCCGTTCCGGCGCAGCGCGACGGTGATCGCGGTGAACCGCAGCCGTCGAGATCTGACCTTGAACCGCAGGCCCAGCCTCCGGGACCTGGCCGATCCCGGTGCCTTCCTCCGCCGGCTGGCCCAGTTGGCCCCCGGTTCCTCCCAATGGCCGGAGTGGTTGGGCTGCCTCCGGGAGCGGGACCAGGCCCGAGAGGCCGAGATCGAGGCCAAGGCCCGGGAACCGGTGGGCAAGGTGAACCCCCTCCATCTGCTCCAGGAGCTGGAACGACTCCTGCCGGAGGACGCGGTGCTGGTGGCGGATGGCGGGGACTTCGTGGCCACCGCCGCGTACATCCTACGCCCCCGGGGGCCCTTGCGGTGGTTGGACCCGGGCCCCTTCGGCACCTTGGGCGCGGGTGCGGGCTTCGCCCTGGGCGCGAAGCTGGTCTATCCCGACGCGGAGGTGTGGATCGTCTACGGGGATGGATCGGCGGGATACAGCCTGATGGAGTTCGACACCTTCGTACGCCACCGCATCCCGGTCATCGGCCTGGTGGGCAACGACGCGGGCTGGGCCCAGATCGCCCGGGAGCAGGTCCCTCTGCTGGGCGATCCGGTGGCCACCGAGCTGGCCCACGCGGACTACCACCGCACCGTGGAGAGTTTCGGCGCGACGGGCCTGCACCTGGACGATCCGGAGCTGGCCGAGGAGGTACTGGCCCAGGCCCGCGCCCGGGCTGCAGCCGGCAGGCCCACCCTGGTCAACGCCATCCTGGGCCGCACGGACTTCCGCAAGGGGTCCATCTCCATGTGATCCGCCCGCCACATCCCCGGCAGCCCCACCCCGAGGATTCGCCGCTGGCCCAGGCCCGCTAGAGCCCTGTGCGGCCCTGGGCCACCTCCAACGCGGCCTGGGCCGTCAGGGGGATCAGGGCGCCCAAGGACGCGAAACGGCGGTCCCGGGTCTGTCCCCGGACATAGCGGATGTAGATCTGGGCGATGATCACCGCCACCCGGTAGAGGCCCAGCGCGCGGTAGAAGCGGATCGCGGCCACGTCCCGGCCGCTGCGCTCCGCGTACCGGGCCACCAGGGCCTCCCGGGAGGGAAAGCGGGGATCCACCGGCATCATGGCCAGGGCCTGCAGGGGGGGCGGATCGTCCACCTGGACCCAGTAGGCCAGCAGCGCGCCCACATCCGAGAGGGGATCGCCCCGGGTGCACATGTCCCAGTCCAGGACCGCCACTGCCCGGCCTGGATCCTGGGGATGGAGCATGATGTTGTCCAGCTTGTAGTCGTTGTGGACCAGAGTTCCGGGAGACTCCGGCGGTTCGTTCTCCTGGAGCCAACGGTAGACGGCCTCCATGGCCGCCAGTTCCTCCAGCTTGGCGGCCTGCCAGCGCTTCCACCACCCTTCGATCTGGCGTCGGATGAACCCTTGGGGCCGTCCCAGATCCGCCAGGCCGACGGCCCCTGGGTCCACTGCATGGAGCCCGGCCAGGGCATCCACCAGGGCCCAGGCCATGCGCTGGGGCGCGTCGGGGATGCGGGCGTAGGCGGCCGGGAGCTCCCGCCGCACCACGATGCCCTGCCGGCGTTCCAGCACGTGGAAAGGAGCGCCGACGACCGTGGGGTCGTCGCAGTAGAGGAAGGAGCGGGGGGCCAGGGGATAGGCCTGCCACAGGCGCGAGAGGACCCGGTGTTCCCGGCCCATGTCGTGGGCCTTGGGGGCCACCGGGCCCAGGGGAGGACGACGCAACACGTACTGGTGGGTCCCGTAGTCCAGGAGATAGGTGAGGTTGGCCTTGCCGCCCCCGAACTGGCGCACCCGGAGCGGGTTCTCCGTGCCGGGCAGCCGGCCCCGCAGGTACGCGGCCAGCCGGGCCTCGTCGAACCGTTCCTCGTCCCGGACCGGGATGGTGTCGGGGTGGGCATCCATGGCCTCAACCGATCAGGGCTGTCGGGCCGGGTCGTAGGGGCAGAACTGCCCCCGTTTGCGGTTGAAGTGGTCGCACAGGACGATGTACGCGGCCCGGAAGTTGAGCTGGTCGATGGGGCTGGGCTCCATGATGGCCCACCAGTACTGTTCCTCGTCCTGGGGGTTGCCGTCTGCCAGCCAGTCCAGGTTCGGCATGGTGAGCAGGCTCATGAGCCCGATCCAGGGCTGCCAGTTCGTCTCGGCCCAGATGTAGGCCCGCTTCAGGTAGTCGGCCTGGACGAACTGGTCGATCCCCGCGTCCGCGCCGTGCCACTTGTAGGCCGGGTTGACCGGGTCGAAGGTCCAGCCGAACTCCAGGATCACCACCCGCTTGTCCGCGTCGCCGTAGCGGACCATGATGTTGCGGATGTCCTCCACCCGGCGGAAGGCGAAGAAGCGATAGCCGCCGTACTTCGGGTTCGCGGCGGCCTCGGCCGGGTCCAGCTCTGGCGGGGCGGCGAAGCCGGCTCCGTGGACGCCCAGCATGTCGAAGTAGCCGTCGCTGTTGCCCCCCATGGCCTGGTACATCTGCTCGTAGAAGAGGTCATCGGGCATGGCGTTCGCGTCGTTGGTGCCGGTGGGGGCCATGCCCGCGCTGATGACCAGGGCATTCGGGTTGCCCCGCTTGATGGCCGCGTAGGCCTTGGCCAGGAAGGCCGCGTACTCCCCGGGGTTCGGGCGTTTGCCGCCCCATTCCCGGGCCAGATTGGGCTCGTTCCACACCTGGTAGGCCTGGATGCAGCCCACGGCCTGGGGGGTGCAGTTGTAGCGGCTGGCCAGCGCGAAGAGGAAGTCCGCGAAGTGGTCGCGGTTGGCCGGGGGCGGGCCGGCCCAGAAGCTGAGCTGGCGCTCGGGATCGCTGGAGACCCGGGCCAGGAGCTTGAGGCCGCTGGCGTTCACCTGCCGCACCACCCGGTCCGCGATGGTCCAGTCGAACTGGCCCTTCCCCGCGCCCTCGATGGTCTCCCAGGCAAAGGTCTGCTTCACCCAGTTGAAACCCGCCTCCCGCATGAGCTGCAGATCCCGCTCCGCGATCTCCGGGCGCCACCACAGGAAGGCCTGGGCGCCGTAGTCGGGGCTGAGCATGGTGGGCGGCGGATAGCTGCCCGTGGGCAGGTCCACGGCGGGGGCCACCTCGGCCGCCGGGGGGCTCCCTGCCTCGGCCGCCGCCACCAGATAGGCCGCGGCCGCCCAGCCCAGGGCCTGGCCGTCCCGGGCCACCTGGTACCACTGGCCGTCCTCCGAGGTGGCCATCACCTGGACCGTCTCGCCCTGGCGCAGGGTGGTGACCACGGCAAAGGCGGTGCCGGGACCGCTGCGGACGTTCAGCTCCGCAGCCTGGACCACCACCCGTTCCGGTGGGGGTTCCCCGGGGGCAGGGGGCGGCTCTGTCGGTGGGGGCGCGGGGGTGGGGGGTGGGCCAGAGACCTCGGCGGAGGGCACCGGGGTGTCCGTGGGGGACGGGGCGGCCGCCACCGGGGTGGGCGTCTTGGTCGGGGTGGGCGTGGGGGCCTCCTCCGCGCCCCCGCATCCTGCCACCAGCACCAGGGCGAAGAGGGGGAGGAGCCAACGCAACAGGCGATGGACAGGGGTCATGGAGTCACTCCTTCCGGTTGTCCGGGCGTCTCACTTGGGCATGTCCCGCAGGGCGTAGAAGACGGGCAGCGGGTTCCAGTTGGCATCGATGATGCCCCACTGGGCCTTCTCCGTGCCGTTGGCGATGACGCGGAAGTTCAGGTTCCACAGGAAGGCCGGGCCTACCCAGCCCCAGTCCCGCATCATCTGGAAGGCCTCCACGGTCCAACGGGCCTGTTCGTCCAGGTCGTTGTCGTCCGCGTAGGTGTAGGCCGGGTGGAGCGCGCCGCCGGCCGCCCAGCCGAACTCCGTGGGCCATATGCGGAGATGGCCCGCGCCGTACCGGACCATCAGCTCCCGGTAGCCCTCCATGGTGCTGCGAAAGCTCCAGGAGTGGTGGGGGTTGTCGCAGGGCCCATTGAAGCGGTTGCCCGTCTGCTGGATGGCTGCGCAGGCCTCCTGCCAGCCCACCTGGGGGGGCACGTTGAACCCATGGGGATGGGCGCCCACCCCGTCCGCGTAGCGGGCCAGGCCGTTCTGCAACATGCCTTCCAGGTAGGCGAAGTCGTCCCGGGCCAGGGGCGGGTTATCGCCTGTGGGGGAAGGGGCACCGCTGATCACCGCCATGGAGGGGCAGCTCGCCTTGATGCTCCGGTAGGAGGCCCGCAACAGGGCCATGTACTCGGCCGGATCCAGGGGCCGATTCCCCCATTCATAGTGGAGGTTGGGCTCGTTCCACACCTCGATGGCCCGGAGGGCCGTCCCGCAGAACTCCCGGGCCAGGACGCCCAGGAAATCGGCCAGGGCCTGGGGATCCCCGGGCGGCCCGTTCACCGAGGGGTCGAAGCCCGGCTCCCGGGCCCAGTCGGGCGCGTTCACCACGCTGAAGAGCACCGAGATTCCCCGAGCCCCGGCCTCGTTGACGATCCGCCACAGGGGGGCCAGGTCCATCTGCCCGGGGTTCGGCTCGAAGAGACGCCACTCCACCTGCTGCTTCACCCAGGTGAACTCCAGTTCCCGCACCAGATCCAGGAGCCGTCCCTGTTGGTCCACGTGGAGCAGGTGGGCCTGGATCCCATAGGCGAAGCCGTAGCCCACCAGGGGACCGGTGGGTGCCAGGGCCGCGGCGGCCTGGACAGGGGAGGGCGTGGGAGTGGGACGGGGTGGGATCTCGTCCTCGCCCAGGATGGGGAGCCGGTCCAGAGAGCCGTACACCGCGGTCAGCTCCCGGTACAGCCAGGCCGGCCCGTCCAACCCATCCAGCCGTACCTGGAGCCACTGTTCCCGGGGGCCCAACGCCTGGATCCGGGCCTGGGTTCCCTGGGGGACCACGCGGACCACGGGATACTCGGTCCCGGGTCCCAGGCGGACGTTCATGCGCTCCGGCCGGGTCACGGCCACGGGGCCCTCCGAGGTGTCCACGACCAAGGGGGTCGGGGTCGGCGCCGGAGTCGGCGTCACCGAGGGCAGGACGGAGTGGGCGTCGGGGACCGGGAGGCGCAGCAGCCAGGCGGCCAGCCACACGGGCTCCTCCATGCCCTCCACCTGGGCCTGGACCCAGGTGCCCTCGTCGTTCTCGCTCCGGGCCAGGAGGGCCACCGGGGTCCCTTCCTCCAACACCGCGACCACCGGATGGGCCGTCCCCGGGCCACGACGGGCGTTCATGCGTTCCGGCACGGTGTAGGCAGTGAGGGAGGGGGGACCTGAGGCCGGTTGGGCCGAGACGGTGGGCTCGGGCCGGTCCGAGACCCGGTTCCCCTGGGGTTCCGAGAGGGGGGGCTGGACCGTGGAGACCGTACACCCGGTGAGCAGGGTGGCCAGAAAGGGCACTACCCAGAGCCAACGGGCCCACAGACGAGGGATGGGGGAAGGGAGCTCGGCCATAGACGTGTGGTTCCTTTCCGGGCAGGGAAGCGAGACATTGGGCCCTATTGTACTGATCCCCCGAGAAATCCTGAAATCTGCCTGTTCCCACCCCGATTCGCCAGCCCCGTTCTTTTCCAGTACAATTAGAACCTGAAGATCCCCCCAGTGGAGAACGGAGAACCGCAGAAGACCGTGCAGGCATGGACATCCGCAAGGAGGCATCCCATGAGCCAGCAGAACGGGAGTGAACACAACGGTCAAGCCCGGCAGGGGACCTTTGCCGTCAAGGCCGGCCTGGCCCAGATGCTCAAGGGCGGCGTGATCATGGACGTGGTGACGCCAGAGCAGGCCCGCATCGCGGAGGAGGCCGGTGCGTGCGCGGTGATGGCCCTGGAACGGGTCCCGGCGGACATCCGCAGCCAGGGCGGGGTGGCCCGCATGAGCGATCCCCGGCTCATCAAGGAGATCATGGCCGCGGTGACCATCCCGGTCATGGCCAAGGTGCGCATCGGCCACTTCGTGGAGGCCCAGATCCTGGAGGCCATCGGCGTGGACTACATCGACGAGAGCGAGGTGTTGACCCCGGCGGACGAGGCCCACCACATCCACAAACACAAGTTCCGGGTGCCCTTTGTCTGCGGGGCCCGAGACCTGGGCGAGGCGCTGCGCCGGATCGCGGAAGGGGCGGCCATGATCCGCACCAAGGGAGAGGCCGGCACAGGCAACGTGGTGGAGGCCGTGCGCCACGCCCGGGCCGTCATGGGGGCCATCCGGCGGCTCCAGACCATGGACGAGGACGAGATGTTCGCCTACGCCAAGGAGATCCAGGCGCCCTACGACCTGGTCCAGCAGACCGCGGAGCTGGGCCGGCTGCCGGTGGTGAACTTCGCGGCCGGTGGCATCGCCACCCCCGCGGACGCGGCCCTGATGATGCAGCTCGGGGTGGACGGGGTCTTCGTGGGCTCCGGGATCTTCAAGAGCAGCGACCCGGCCCGGCGGGCCAAGGCCATCGTCCAGGCGGTCACCCACTACAACGATCCCCAGATCCTGGCCGAGATCAGCGAGGACCTGGGCGAGCCCATGGTGGGCATCAACCTGGACACCCTCCGGGAGGAGGAGAAGATGGCCCACCGGGGATGGTGAACCGTGATCCCGGAGCGGGGAGACGTGCCATGAACCCCATCGGCGTGCTGGCCCTCCAGGGGGCGTTTCGCGAGCACATCCACATGTTGGAACGGCTGGGCGTGCCGGCCCAGGAGGTGCGCAAACCCGGACATCTGGAGGGGCTGGCAGGTCTGATCATCCCCGGCGGCGAGAGCACCACCATGGGCATCGTCGCGGAACGTTGGGGCCTGGTCACCCCGCTGCGGCGTTGGGTCCGAGAAGGGCGTCCCACCTGGGGGACCTGTGCCGGGATGATCCTGCTGGCCCAACAGGTGGCCGGCCAGAAGGAGGGGGGGCAGCCGGTCATCGGGGGGCTGGACATCGCGGTGAACCGGAACTACTTCGGCCGCCAGGTGGACAGCTTCGAGGCCGATCTGTCGGTGCCCGAGCTGGGCGCCCCCCCCGTCCGGGCCGTCTTCATCCGGGCGCCCGCGGTGACGGCCGTGGGCCCAGGGGTGGAGGTGCTGGCCACCCTGCCGGGGCAGGAGGGCCGCCCGGTGATCGTGGCCGTACGCCAGGGGGCCATCCTGGCCACCGCCTTCCATCCCGAGCTCACGGACGACCTCCGCTGGCACCGGCTCTTCCTGCAGATGGTCCAGGAGGCCCGTCCCCAGGTCCCTGCGGAGTGAGCGTGGAACCTGGACTGGGCCCAGATCGACTTGGGGGCACCCGGAAGGTCCAGGTGCCCCCGCTGTCTTTCTCCAGGGCCGCTGTGGCCCGGGCTCCATGGGAGGGCCCTGGTCCCGGGTGTTTCAGCTCGTGGACACCACCGGCTCCCAGCCGCTATCCTCGCCGGGGCCGGCCTGCGGGGGCTCGCCGGGGGCCGAGCCCACCACCGGGCCCGTCCGGGCCAACTGGCCGTAGAGGTGGAACTGGATGTAGGTGGTCACCAGGGTGCTCAGGGGAACGGTGACCACCAGGCCGATGAGGCACAACAGCAGGCCCACCAGCAGGCCCACGAACGACACCACGAAGGAGGCGATGAGGACCGCGAGGACGGCCACCACCACCTGGCCCAGGTGCGCGACGGACCACGACCAGATGGCCCCCACGGCCAGACCGTCCCCGATCCGCTCCCGCTCGGCAAAGGCAATGGTGTAGCCGGGAGCGAGAAAGGCCACGAAGAGGGAATAGAGGAAGAGCAGACAGGCTCCACACAGGAACAGGAGGGTTCCAAGGAACTGGGCCGCCTGGCCGGCCTCCGCCATCGCGCTCCCCACGAAGACCGGCACCATGAGCAGCCAGACCGGCAGGGTCCACACCAGCCCCACCACCATGAGCTTGAACCCCCGGACCAGGTCGTCGCCCCACTGATCCCATTCTGGGAGGACCGGCTGCACGTCGTCGCGGACGTTGCGCATCAGGCGCACGCCGTAGCCCAGGACGATGAAGAACCCCACGAGGCCCACCAGGATCACGCTGAGCAGCATGCTGATCAGGATCACCGCGGTGCCGATGGCGGTCTTCTCCACCCAACGTTCGTCCTCGGTGAAGAAAGTGAGCGCACGACCGATGTCCATACCGGAATCCTCCTTGTGTGAGATGTCCGAACCGGGCCCGGGTCTGCCGCGCCGGTGCCAGGCCCATTGTAACACAACGCCCTAGCCGGTCAGCTTTTCAACCAGACGGCGACGCAGGGTCTGGGGGTCGGCCTGCCCCCGAGTGGCCCGCATCACCTGGCCCATGAAGAAGCCCAAGAGCTTCTCCTCGCCGGCCCGATATCGGACCACCTCCTCGGGGTGGCGGGCCAGGACCTCCTGGATGGCCCTGTCGATGACGTCCGTATCCTGGACCAGGGCCAGGCCCTCTCGCTCCACGATGGCTTGGGGCGCGTCGCCCGTGGCGTACATGGCCTCCAGGACCTTCTTGGCCGTGTTCAGGTTGATGACCTTCTCGTCCACCAGGCGCAACAGAGCGGCCAACTGCTCCGGCCGGATCTTGGTCTCCGCGATCTGGCGGAGGTCCTGGCCCGTTCCCTCCGCGTAGAGCAGCCGGAAGAGCTCACCGGTGATCCAGTGGGCGACCCGCTGGGGCCGCCCCTCCTGGGTGCCGTAGGCCGCGACCGCGGCCTCGAAGAACTCGGCCACCTGACGCTCCTCCGTCAGGGTCCGGGCATCCACGGCCCGGATCCCCCACTCGGCCTGGTAACGGCGGCGTTTGGCATCGGGCAGCTCGGGCAGGGTGGCGGCCACCGCGTCCACCCACTCCCGGCGCACCTCCAGGGGGGGCAGGTCTGGATCCGGAAAGTACCGGTAGTCCTCGCTGGTCTCCTTGGTCCGCTGGAGAACCGTCCGCTGACGGGCCTCGTCCCAGCCCATGTTGACCTGTTCCACCGCGCCGCCGGCCTCCAGGATCTGGATCTGGCGGGCGGCCTCGTAGGCGATGGCGTTCCGGACCGCGCGGAAGCTGTTCAGGTTCTTCACCTCCACCTTGGTGCCGAACTCGCCCCGGGCGGCCTGTTCCCAGGTGCGGACGCTGATGTTGGGCTCGCAGCGCAGGGCCCCCTTCTCCATGTCGCCGCTGTTCACCTCCAGGTAGCGCAGGAGGGTGCGCAGCTTGGTGAGGAAGGCGTAGGCCTCGTCCGGACTGTGGATGTCCGCCTCGGTGACGATCTCCAACAGGGGCACGCCGGCCCGGTTCAGGTCCACCAGGGTGTGGCCGTCCACGTGGAGGTTCTTGCCCGTGTCCTCCTCCAGGTGGGCCCGGTGGATGCGGATGCGCTTGGATTCGCCGGTGTCCAGCTCGATCTCCACCCAGCCATCCCGGCACAGGGGATACTCGTACTGGGAGATCTGGTAGCCCTTGGGCAGGTCCGGGTAGTGGTAGTTCTTCCGGGCGAAGACGGCCAGGGGCTGGATCTGGCAGTTCAGGGCCAGCCCGGTCTTGATGGTGGCCTCCACCGCGGCCCGATTGGCCACGGGCAGGGCCCCAGGCATGCCCAGACACACGGGACAGGTGTGGGTGTTGGGGGGGGCTCCCTGGTAGTCCGCGGGGCAACCGCAGAACATCTTGGACTGGGTGAGCAGCTGGGCATGGACCTCCATGCCCACCACCACCTGGTATCTATGGCGATACGCCTCCAGCACGGCTGCCGGATCCCGGATCCGGTCGGTCATGGCATCCCCCGTGGTCGTCGTGTCGCGGCCAGGGAAGGGACAGGGGCTCCAGGCCCCCGGCCCCACCCTCACAGCTCGGCAGAACGGGTCGCTATACGCTGGGTGACCAGGGCCACGAAGGCCTCCAACGACATATCATTTTGCCGCGAGCCGTCCCGTTTGCGCAAGGCCACGGTGTGGTTCGCCTGCTCCCGGTCTCCCACCACCAGCATGTAGGGCACCTTCATGAGCTGGGCCTGCCGGATCTTGTAGTTCATGCGCTCCGGGCCCAGGTCCACCTGGACCCGGACCCCCGCGTCCACCAGGCGGCGGTGGACCCGGACCGCGTACTCCTGATGGGCGTCGGTGATGGGGATCACCCGAACCTGCTCCGGCGCGAGCCAGACCGGGAAGTTCCCCGCGTAGTGCTCGATGAGGAAGCCGATGAGCCGTTCGTGGGTGCTCAGGGGCGCCCGGTGGATGCACAGGGGCGTCTCCTCCTGGCCCTGACGGTTGATGAACTTCAGGTGGAAGCGCTCGGGCACCGCGAAGTCCACCTGGTTGGTGGCCAGGGTGAACTCCCGGCCGATGGCGCTCCAGATCTGGACGTCGATCTTGGGGCCGTAGAACGCGGCCTCGTCCGGCACCTCCACGAACTCCACGCCGCCATGCTCCAGGGCCCGGCGCACCATCTCCTCGGTCTTCTGCCATAGCCGGGGATTGTCCACGTATTTCTTGCCCAGCTTCCGGGGGTGGTGGGTGCTCAGCCGCATGACGTAGCGGTCGATGCCGAACAGCTCGAAGTAGAACTTGTACAGGTCCACCACCGCGAGGAACTCCTCCTCGAACTGCTCCTCGGAGCAGTAGATGTGGGCGTCGTTCATCTGCAGGGAGCGGACCCGCATGAGGCCGAAGAGCTCACCGCTCTTCTCGTAGCGGTAACAGGTGCCGTACTCTGCCAGCCGCAGGGGCAGATCCCGGTAGGAACGGGTCTTGGACGCGAAGATCTTGTGGTGGAAGGGGCAGTTCATGGGCTTGACGTAGTAGCGCACCCCCTCCATCTCCATGGGCGGGAACATGCTCTCCGCGTAGTAGGGCAGGTGGCCGCTGCGGATGAACAGGTCCTCCTTGGTGACGTGGGGGGTGCGGACCCGAAGGTAGCCCCGCCGGTCCTCCTGCTCCTTGGCCAGCTTCTCCAGCTCCTCCACCAGGATGGCCCCCCGGGGCAGCCAGAGCGGAAGGCCGGGGCCCACCTCCTCGTCGAAGGTGAAGAGCTCCAGCTCCCGGCCCAGCTTCCGGTGGTCCCGCTTTCGAGCCTCCTCGAGCTGGCGCAGGTACTCCTTCAGCTCCTTCCGGGTCCGCCAGGCCGTGCCGTAGATCCGCTGGAGCATGGGCCGGCTCTCGTCGCCCCGCCAATAGGCCCCGGCCACGCTCAGGAGCTTGAACGCGTCCGGGGGGATCTGGCCCGTATGCTCCACATGGGGCCCGCGACAGAGGTCCTCGAAGCCGTCGTGGCGGTAGGTGCTGATGACCGGTCTCTCCTCGGCCTCGTTGCCCCACTCGTCCACCTCCCCCTTCTCCAGCCCCTCGATGAGCTCCAGCTTGTAGGGCTGGTCCTTGAAGAGGGCCCGGGCCTCCTCCGGGCTCACCTCCCGGTAGACGAAGGGGTGCTTCTCCGCGATGATCTGGCGCATGCGCTTCTCGATCTTCTCCAGGTCCTCCGGGGTGAACGTACGAGGGCGTCCCTCCGCATCCACCCCCAGGTCGAAGTCGTAGTAGAACCCCGTGTCGATGGGGGGCCCGATGCCCAGCTTGGCCTCCGGATACAGCTCCAGCACGGCCTGGGCCAGGACATGGGCCAGGCTGTGGCGGATCCTGTAGAGATCGTCCTTTTCCACTTCCCGGTACTTCGCCATGATCTCCCTCCCCAGATCCCAACACTTCGGATTCCGGATACGCCTGCACGCGCACTCCCACGCGGGTTTCAGCCCCCGTTCCCCGGCCCTCCCAGCCAGTGGGCAGCCCACCAGGTCAGGCAGAGGAGCTGCCGCATCCCCTGGACCAGGGGGCCGAGCGCGATCCACTCGCTCAGGCGGTGTGCATCGCCCCCCTCCGTGAGCCCGATGCACACCGCGGGGATGCCCCGGCTCAGGGGCACATTGGCATCCGTGCTGCTGATGCGAAAGTCCCGTCGCTCCCGGACCCGGAGACGGGCCAACACCGCGGACGCGGCCTGGACCAAGGGGTGGTCCTCGGGGATGCCCCCGGCCGGACGATGGCCGATCTGGACCATGTGGACGGTGACCTGGGTGTGGAGCCGCCGGTGTTCGCTCCGGTGCCGTTCCACCATCCGGCGGACCTGTTCATCCAGCCAGGCCAGGGTCTCCGGGGCCTCGCTGCGGAGATCCAGCTCCAGCTCCGCATGGTCGGCGATGGTGTTCACCGAGCGCCCTCCCTGGATGCGGCCGATGTTGAAGCTGGTCCGGGGCTTCCGGGGCACCTGCAGGTGCGCGATCTCCGCGGCCAGGGCGACCAGGGCATGGACCGCGCTGGCCACGCCGAAATCGCCCCAACTGTGCCCCCCCGGGGCCTGGACCGCGATCCGGTAACGGCGGACCCCCAGACCTCGATGGACCACTCGCCCCAGCCCCATGCCCTCCAGCACGATGGCCGCGCCCAGCCCCGGAGCCCGGCCGTGGAGGCGGTCCACCGCGGCCCGCATCCCCTTCAGATCGCCCAGGCCCTCCTCGTTGCTGTTGGCCACCAGCCACACGTCCACCGGCGGTGTGGGAAGCCGGACCAGGCTCTCGGCCAGGGTGACCAGGCCAGCGACCCCCACGGAGTTGTCCCCGATCCCCGGGCCCGAGAGCCGATCCCGTTCCGGCTCTCGGCGCAGGGCCAGGTCCGTGCCCGGAGGGAAGACCGTGTCCATGTGGGCGCTGACCAACAGACCTGGGCCCGGGCGCCGCCCGGGAACCCGGGCGTAGACGTTGAGGAGCGCGTCCCGCTCCACCCGCTCCAGCCCCAGCTCGCGGAAGGCCGCCTCCACCCAGGCCGCACGCGCGCCCTCCTGCCCGGTGGGCGCGGGGATCTGTTGGACCGCGACCGCTCGCTCCACCAGGCTCTCCTGCTCCTGCGCGTATCGCTCCATCTCGGCCTGAAGAGGCCCCAGAGGAGCCAGGCCCTCCAATGTCCTGTCCATGTCCCGGACCTCACCCATCCACAAAAAACACCCCGCCCAATGGGACGAGGTGTTCACCCGCGGTTCCACCCATCTTGCCCAGGCAGGCCGGAGAAGGCGGCCTCCTGGACCACTCGACGGCCGATAACGGGGCCGGCCGGACCGATTTACTGGGACCGATACAGGCCCGTTCCACCGGTCGCTCCCAGGGGGTATTCCGGAGGATACAGCACGGCGACTTCCAGCCACGATCGCCGCTCTCTGGGCTGCACCGAGCTCCGTACTCGTCCTGGTCGACGCGTTCCACCCGCCTCGGTTGTGTCGGCGCGCCCTTGAAAAGAATGCCCTCTCCGGTGGAGAGGGCAGACACGGAGGCTGAGGAGGGCTGCGCACGGAGGTCGATTCAGGTGGGAGATGCTGGACTTGAACCAGCGACCTCTACGATGTCAACGTAGCGCTCTAGCCAACTGAGCTAATCCCCCACTCTGACCCCAGTATAGCACGACCATCCCCCTCCTGGCAAATCGGACGGGAAAAGAGCATGCACCGCCGTGGGGCCCAGAACTGCCCAGCCCCAGTAATTCACGATTTTAGCCAAACGGAGGAGTGAGCATCCTCCGATGCGGCATCGCCCTCTGGAATCGGCATCCTCAGATGCCGACTCCGCTACGAATTCGTGAACTGCTGAACCCCCTTCAGCGCCCAGGGGCCAAGGGCCCCGGCGACATCGCGGCGTGGACCTCCCGACGTCGACGCCGGGGATCCGCCGCGAACACCCCCAGGAAGACGGCGGTGGCCACCAGCACCATGGTCGGGCCAGAGGCCACATCCAGGTAGAAGCTGATGTAGAGCCCGACCACGTTGGAGGCCACGCCCAGGGCCGCAGCCACGGCCATCATGGAGGGAACCCGCCGCGCCAACAGGGACGCGGTGGAGGCAGGGGTCACCAACATGGCGATCATCAGGGCCAGCCCCACGGTCTGCAGCGAGGCCACGATGGTGATGGCCAACATCACCAACAGCAGATAGCGAAGCCCCCGCACGGGCAGCCGCAGGACCACAGCCAGGATGGGATCGAAGGCCATGACCAGGAGCTCTTTGTAGAAGAGGACCACCAGGAGGAGTACCAGGATCCCCAGGACCACGATGAGCCGCAGGTCGTCGTCCGACACCCCCAACACGTTGCCGAAGAGGATGTGGGCCAGGTCGGTGGCGTAGCTCCGGACCGTGCTGAGAAGCGCCACCCCCAGGGCAAAGCTCCCGGCGAAGACAATGCCGATGGCCGTGTCCTCCCGGATCTCCTCGCGCTCGCTGATGACGCCAATGGCCACCGCGCTGGCCAGGCCGAAGAGGAGGGCTCCCAGCGCCAGGGGCCAGCCCACCAGGAAGGCCAGCACGATGCCGGGCAGAATGGCATGGGCCAGGGCATCGCCGAAGAAGGCCATGCCCTGGAGGACGAGAAAGGTGCCCAGGACCGGGCAGACGATGCCCACGGTCACCGCGGCCACCAGGGCCCGCACCATGAACGGAAAGCGGAGAGGGTCCAGAAGCCAGGCCAGGATCTCCACAGTCCCCGTCCCTACGGTCTGTCCCGTCCCGGTCGGCCCGACACCAGGGGCTGGACCATCTCCCGATTGCTGCAGCAGGTGTCGGGGATGGCCACCGTGCCCTCGGGAAGGGGCAGGATATGGAGGTGGCTGCCGAAGGCCTGGGCCAGGATCGGGGGACGGAGGACCTCCGCAGGGGGGCCGTCCGCGATGAGCCGACGGTTGAGGAGGAGCACCCGATCGTAGCGGCCCATGACCTGCCCCAGGTCGTGGGTGGCCACGATGATGGAGATCCCCCGGTGTCGGAGCCGATCCAGGATGGCCAGCAGGGCCTCCTGGCTGGGGACGTCCAGGCCGGTGAGGGGCTCGTCCAGGAGCAGGAGCTCTGCCTCCTGGGCCAGGGCCCGGGCCAGGAACACCCGCTGCTGTTGGCCGCCGGAGAGCTCGCCGATCTGCCGCTCCCGGTACGCGTCCATGCCCACCTCGGCCAGGGCCTGGGCCACCGCTTCCCGATCCCGGGGACCGGGCCAGCGGAAGAACCCGATCCGGGCCACCCGCCCCATCATCACCGCGTCCCAGACGGTGACCGGAAAACGCCAGTCGATCTGGTTCCGCTGGGGCACGTACCCGATACAGAGGTGCCGATCCGGCCCGCTGCCGTAGATGCGGACCCGCCCCCGCTGGGGCCGGAGGATGCCCACGATGACCTGGAAGAGGGTGCTCTTGCCCGCGCCGTTCGGGCCCAACACAGCCACCTGCTCTCCCCGCTCCAGCCGAAAGGAGATGTCCTCCAGCGCGGGGACACCCTTGCGGTAGACCCATACATGTTCCAGCTCCACGGTGGCGGCAGTAGGCTGGTGTTCTGGAGGACGACGGAAGCGGAAGACCATGGCACACAGGCCCCCAAGTGGACGCAGTCGCCGACAAAACGCCGGGAGCCTTCCTGCCGGAGACCGCCGAAATTCCGTATGTGCAGCTCCAGTCTAATGCCGATAGAGAAGGACTGTCAAGCGAGGCCCGGTCTCCGAAGCCGGAGGCTCTCGCCCGCGGACCCGATGCACCGAACACCGGGGCCCTGCCGACACCCAGGGGACGCCCCCAGCGTACACGGCTCCCCGTCGGCCGAGGATGGGCCCCGACCCTGGATCGGCCGAGAGCGCTGCGGGCCCCGGGGACTCTGTCCAGGGCCCGCCAAGAGCCCACCCACCGAGTCGAGAACCGCCATGCGAGCCTCACTCTCCTCCCGCCTGATTTTTTACCTGCTGGTGATCGTGCTGGCACCCCTGTTGGCCACCACCGCCATCAGCTACCGTCTGGTGGAGCAAACCACGGTCCAGGCCCGGAGCCGACAGGCCCAGCTCACCTTGACCCTGGCCACCACACTGGTAGAACGCACGGCAACCGACCTGATCCATACGCTGATGGCCGTGGCGCCCGACGCCTCCCCCACGGCCGTGCGGGAGGATCTGGCCAGAGGCATCCCGGGCCTTCCCCCTCCGCTCAGCGTGGAGATCCTGGGCCCGGAGACCCTGCTCCGCTCCAGCGATGCCTCCCTGGGCCCGTCGAACATCCGCTTCGACGGCGTCCAGGAGCTGCGGGACCGGCTCCGCTCCCAGGCCTCCCCGGTGTGGATCGGCCTGGAGCCCGACCTCCGCCGCCCCGCCTTTGCCGACGCGGTG
>Ga0256839_1000979_pt1 | contig 35987 bp, 26 predicted proteins | sample 354166metaG_FD_185968 | JGI IMG/M metagenome (GOLD analysis project Ga0256839, IMG submission 185968) | Hydrothermal vent microbial communities from Mid Atlantic Ridge, Atlantic Ocean - 354-166 | ecosystem: Environmental > Aquatic > Marine > Hydrothermal vents | place: Atlantic Ocean: Mid...
TTCCTTTTGACGGTTCGCATGCTTTTTGACGGCTAATTCATATCTATATTTCCCGCTTCTTGCATCACAATTGCGCTTTAATTCTCGGCAGATAACAGACTTGTCTTTTTCTATAGCCTGTCCAATTTTAACCTGACTAAACCCTTGGTCGTGCATACGCCAAATAGTGTATCTTTGCTCTGTAGTAATATGTGTCATTCACAACTTTATTTTTGAAGATTTAAAAAAGTGAATTTACATGTGCTACACTGAAAGTTGCATTTACTACTTGAACTTAAGGGTTACTTTGCTAAAGCACCTAAGAATTATAAATACTTTAAATATTGATACTGCACTAGGTGCAGTATCTTTTGTGTTTATAGTAAGCTCTGTGCGCAAGGTTGAGGTTGATATCGCTATCTATTTAGCGTTAATTGTTAGTGTACTATCCATTTACAACCTCGATCATTTGATAGATGCTTATTGGTTAAAAGAGACAAAAAGCTCATTTAGGCATTTATTTTATCAAAAATATTTTAAGGTACTTTTAGTTTGGCAATTTTTAGTATTGGTTGCCGGAGTTTGGTTGCTTTTTCAATTGCCATTGGCTGTAATTTATGCAGGTATAGCTATGGGTGCAGCCATTGGCTTGTATTTTTTAATAATTTTTAACACTCGGTATAAGAACTACCTACTTCGCGAAGTTATTATAGCAGCAGGTTATACATTTTCGGTAGCAGTTATTCCTTTTACTGCCTCCCAAAACATGCCTAAATTAGATTTTTATGGGATTTTGCTTATCATATTTTTAATAGCACTTACTAATTTATGGGTTTTTGCTGTTTATGATTATGAGGTTGACAAGGCGCAAAACCATCATTCTATAGCCATGAGTGTAGCCAATAAAAACCTTGCTAAAATGGCTAGGGCTGTTGTCGGATTGTTACTGGTTATAATAGGTATGTATATGTTATATTTTCAATTTTGGATTTTAGGAATGTCTTTAATCGCTGTAGAGCTTATTTATTTAATGCTCTTAACAAATCAATCGTTTTACAGGAAAAACGAATATTATAGAATTGTAGGAGAATCTATACTGATACTGCCTAGTTTGGTTTTATTAGCCGCTTATGCAATTTAATTTTATAGCAAAGTACTATTTAACACTAAGCAAACTAGTGCATGGTGCCACCTTAGAAAGGGCTAAAACTTCGCTATTCTGCAAAATTCCTACCCATGCTAACGTGCTATTTATTGGTGGTGGCACAGGCACCTCTTTAAAAACGTTGGTGCTTTTAAAACCTAATGTGCAAGTAGATTATGTAGAGGTTTCGGAGCAAATGAGTATGAGGGCAAGAGCGCAAATGAATTTTGCTGATGGCATCAATTTTATTAATTTACCTATTGAGGAATTCAAAGGCGAAAAATATGATGTAATAATTACAGAGTTTTTTTTCGATTTGTTTACCAAAGAGAAAATAAAGCAATTAATACCGCATATTATGTTAAAATTAAACGTTGGTGGTTGTTGGATTGATACTGATTTTCGGCCCACAACCAAGCTAGCACAACGAATGCTTTTAAAAATAATGTACTTGTTTTTTAACCTAACAGTAGGCTTAAAAACGTTAAGTCTTGTTGATGTGCAGAAACTATACCTAACTAACAGTTTTACGTTAACAATTGAAAAAAAGTACAAGAAAGGCTTTGTTACAAGCCGACTCCTTACTCGGAAAGCATAATTTCATTTGCTTTCTGAAGCATTTTTAAATAAGTAGCTCTATGCTTTTGGTTAGTTTCATAAACAGCAATTTCTTTAGTTAACTCTTCTAATAGGTTATTTTGATGCTTGGCTAACCCACGGTAAATTAATTCTGTTTGCGCAGAAATACCGTCAGGAATGGGAGGTGAAAAGCCCAGTGAGCTTACTAGCATGCTATATGCTTTTAAAATTCTGTAAAAGGGGAGCTTAAAAGTTATTAAAAAATCATTGCTCTTTTTATTATTTGTAATTGCTGCAGTTGCTGCAGTCAACAACCTGTTATTATACAATACTTGTGTGTTATACCACTCTCCCACCGTAATAAACCGATGGTCAAGTTCTAATTCAAATGCGTTTAAGTGCGAGTTTTGTCCTCCCACATGTATGGAGTAATTAGAGCCAATTATTTCATTGGCATCAAGCGAAAAATTGTGTGTACGAAAGCCCATATTTATAAACTCCCAATCGTATAAATGATTATGGCTTTCTACGTCAAACCGATGATCGTATTTATACGTACCCATATTAGCCATACTATAAATAGTAGTAGCGGCTTGTGCAGGTAAAATCGGGTTTCTTAGCAGGTTGGGTATGTCGTCTCTCAACCTTAAAACAAGGGCATTCGGGCCAATTTCATTAATAAAAATATCAATAGATGTGCTGGTGAGCCCATGTAAAACATCTAGGTAAACCACTTCTGCAACTCCATCTTTAATGTACACACTGCCTAAATGTTTATATACATTTGGGAGCTCTTTGATAAAAGAACTATAGGTTTCATCTTTTGTGATGGAGTTAAATGCGATAATATCTCCTGCTTTAAATTGGATATTACCCAAAGAAACGGAATTTTTTGTAGAGCTGATGTCTCTATCAATGTTAGATAATGAAATCGATTCCTTTTCGGATTGGATAAGGGCAGATTCAAAGGCTAATCTGCTTTCAATCATTAGCCTAAAAAGCCTATTTTGAGTAGATTTTGAGGAGTTATCCCAATACCTGCTTTGGTACTTGAGCAGCTTTCTCCATCGTGCCACATTGCGTTCATACTCGGTAATTTTACCTGGCATCAATGAGGCTAAAGCTGATAATTTGTTAATATGAAAGTTAATACTATCTAATATCGGATTGTCTGGTTCGGTTAAGTCTAATAGTAAATTATCAAGGTGTTGCTTTACTAAACTTTTATGCTTTTGATATTGATATGCTTGATTTTCTGTCGATGTAATCCTAAATTTTACTAAATTTTGAGCAAAATTTCCCCACCACTTAGCACTGGCCGTAAGCTCTTGTTTCGGTATATGAAGCGAAACTTTGTTGTCTGGTATTGCCAACAATCCATAAATAATGATGATAATTATGATTTTGTAAAGTATTTTCATCCTTAGGAACTGTAAAAAAATAAGTTGTGCATAAAAGCCTTAATTATTTTTGTTCCTGATAAGGCAAAAAATTTGCGCATAGTAGCATTACGCAATGATTTTTTAACGCAATCAGGGGCAAAAAGAATAAGGATGACTGTGCAAGTTATTTCTTTACAGTTCCTTAGGCTTTGTTGAAGCGTAATTTACAAAAATGTTTATATAGTCCAATAAGATTTTCTATAGAATTAAATGTGGCTCAATATTGTATTAGTTATTACTATTCTGTTATTTTATTGACCGAAAAACGAGAATCTTACAACAATCTATAATCGGATTTTTTTTATTTTTAAAATCTTATTATTATCGAGAGAGTAACTGGCTTGAAATTATTGATATTTTTTATGATGACAAAAATCAAGGAAACGAACTCCATTGAGTCGTACATTTTTAATAGCCAGCCTACAGGGGTTTTAGCGTTTAACTCTAAGTTTGAAGTTACGCTTTGTAACAAGGCTTTTACTAATCAAACCCTATTAAATCAACAAAAAATAGCGGGCGCCAATCTTTTTGATATTGCTAAATTTGACACTAAAAAGTTAAATTTTAAAAGCCAAATACTAGCCGGAAACCAACTTAATACATTAATAAAAATTAACGGAAAGAGTTTTGAAGTAGCCGTACTGCCTCTTTGGGATGAGGAGAAGAATATAGGAGGTTCCATTACGTTGGGCGAAGAGATAACTGGCAGCCCTCAATTAAATTATTTATCAAAATCAGGCTTTAAATCGGTTATTGAAAATACCCCAATGACCATTATGATTTTTAGGGAAGACGGATCGGTGTTTTATACCAATCAACATTATAGAGATTTATGGGGCTTAACCGATAAAGAACTGTACCTTATTCATGAGTATTATAATATTTTTAACGATAAGCAGCTGAACAGTCAGGCCATGGATCCTTATCTTAAAAAGGCATTTGAAGGAAATAATGTTGAGCTACCTGTTATTAATTATGTGTTGGATTATGCTGGTTTAGGCCGTACTGATTTTGCCGCCAATCCAAACTGGCTTCTAGGCTATTTTTTTCCGCTTGAAAACCCTGATACCAAAGAACGCTTAGTTGCCCTTATTTTTACCGAAATAACACGACAAGTAGAGGCAGAACAAGCATTTAAGCAAAGCCAGCAAAGGTTAGAACTAGCGTTAGAAGGAGGCGAATTAGGTGTTTGGGATTGGGGCCTTGAAAACAACTCAATGGTTTATAATAAGCAGTGGGCTAAAATTTTAGGATACGAACTTGATGAAATAGATATGTTTTCGTGGACGGGCTTGGTGCATCCCGATGACCTTGAATGGGTAGAGAAAAAGCTGAACGATCATATTGAAGGCAAGTCAGATTCCTATTTTGCGGAGTACCGTGTAAAAAGCAAAGCAGGGGAGTGGAAATGGATTTTAGATAGGGGTAAAGTTGTAGAATTTAACAAAGAAGGAAAGGCGAAACGAATTTCTGGCACTCATTTAGATATTACTGCTAAAAAACAATATGAAGAAGAGCTGAAAGCGAGTGAAGAGCGATATCGTAGCCTCGTAGATGATTTACCGATTGGAGTGGCCATTGTGCAAGACGATATGGTAGTATATGCGAATAGAGAGTTGCATACTATTTTAGGGGCATCCAACGATAATGAACTTATGGGGCTTTCGGCTTTAAAGCACTTTGCAGACCCTGAGGCTTACCACAATAAAGTACAAAGCATATTAAATAAAAGCGAAACAGAGACTACGGACGAAGTTAAAATAAGGGATTTAAGCGGTAAGCTTAGATGTGTTGAAATTACATCTATTCCATTTATGCACAATGATAAACCTGCAGTGCAATCAATTGTGAATGATATTCAGCAGCGTAAGGAGATTGAAGAGCAAACACTAAGAGCCGAAAAATTACTAAGCGGCCTGTTCGAAAATGCTCCAATGGGCATTGTAATGCTTGGTTTTGATGATGAAATTTTGAAAATAAATAAAGGCTTTGAGCAAATGTTTGGTTACACACCAAATGAGGTTGTTGGCAGGTATATAAACGATGTAATTGTCCCCGATAATTTAGCCGAAGAAGGAGCTAATTTGAGCAAAGGTTCGGCAATGGGAAAAGCCCTCTATAGTGAAACTGAAAGAGTAAGCAAATCAAAAGAACAGATACCTGTAATGATTTACACACTTCCTGTAATTCATGACGATCAGCGATTGGGCGTGTATGGTATTTATATCGACTTAAGAAAAAGAATAAAGGTAGAAGAGGAATTAAAAGTACGCAACTTGGAGCTTGATAATTTTGTGTATAAGGTTTCGCATGATTTACGTTCACCATTGGCCTCCATCTTGGGGTTAATAAACTTGGTAAAGCTAGAAGGAGGCTTTCATGATAGTTTTGAATACCTTAAGCTCATGGAAAGGCAAGTACATAAGCTCGATCATTTTATCCACGATGTACTAAGCCATTCAAAAAATTTAAAAATGGCATTAGTAACCTCACCCATTAATTTTAAGGAGGTGATTGATAGGTGTATAAAAGATTTAAGTCACTTAAATGGGTTTGAAGAAGTAACTAAAAATATTAAAATTAAAATTAAAGGAGGTGAATTTTTAAGTGATCAGTGGAGGATAAACGAAATTTTTAGAAACTTAATTGCAAACTCAATTAAGTATAAAGACATAAGTAAGAATAACTGCGAGTTCAATATTAATGTAGATATAACTTCGCAAGCCTGCCAAATAATAATTTCAGATAATGGTATTGGTATTGTTGAGAAAAGCCTCCCGCATATTTTTGAGATGTTTTACCGCGCAACTGATACGTCAAAGGGATCCGGAATTGGCTTATACATTGTAAAAAATGCCATAGAAAAATTAGGAGGCACCATAGAAGTAGAAAGCGAGCATGGCAAGGGAACAAGTTTTATCATTGAACTACCGGTAATTTAATTGCAGGGCGATAGCCCTTTTGGCCTCTTGGGTTGGGAAATAATTTTGTTTGCGTAACAAACTGCTATAATACCCTAATAGCTTTGCCTTGGGGCCGTTTATTACCTGATCCTAATCTAGCTCATTCCATCTTTTTTTCTGTTAAATCTTTACGCTAATTTTGTGTTTACTCTATTGCTTGTGATAACAGAAAATAAATACAAATTTTTACTCAAAAACCTGCTTAAAGGCTTGGCTTGGCTGGCAGTTCTGTTATTGGTATTTATTTATTTTAAGGATAATATCAGCTTTCAATCAGATAGTAGTTTAATAAAATATGGAAACAATCCTTGGGTGGTGTTTTCAATTTATACGCTGTCGGAAATTGTCGTAGGCATTATTCCGCCCGAATTGTTTATGATATGGTCATTAGAGTTGGCAGAGTACAGAAACTACATTAGTGACCTCGTATTATTGGCAAGTATATCTTATGCAGCAGGCACCTTATCTTATATTTTTGGTCGATACTTTAGTGGCACAATTTTGTATCGCTATTTACGAAAAAAATACTTAAAAAAGTATGAAGAAAAATTTAATAAGTATGGCGCTTTTTTACTTATTGTGGCTGCAGTAACCCCTGTACCTTATTCGGCAATCTGTGTTTTGGTTGGGTCGGTAAAATACCCTGTTAAAAACTTTTTGTTAATTACTTTATTTAGGTTTGCCCGGTTTGGCGTGTACGGCTATTTGGTTTGGAAAGCTAGCTTGGTATAAGCTTATAAGGCTTGCTGAAAACATATAAGCACTAATTAAACAATAGGTTTGCCCATTTAAGTCTCAAGCCATTGGTATTCTATAATTTGCAAAATGCAAGAACTCAAAACTGCTGCAAAAGAGTATAGAACTTTTGAGAAATGTAGAAGTGCTATCCCTTTTTTCATGGCGGATTAAACCTTTGCCCATTAAATTCATAGTAGAACCAACAAAATAAAAACCGAAGAGGCATGATGCCTCTTCGGTTTTAGCTTTTAGCGGGCTGAGTTTTTCAGCAGATTCTAACCTACATTATTTATGAATAATGCAGGCTAAATATGTATTCTTTTTTATTTTTTCTTTTCTAAATCTATTACAATTGGTGATGCAATAAAGATAGAAGAGTAAGTTCCTACCAATACACCTATAACAAGTGCAAAAGAGAAGCCTCTAAGCACTGCGCCACCAAAGAATAATAATACTAATACAACCACTAAAGTAGTTAAAGAAGTAATTACTGTTCGGTTCATGGTACTATTAATGGCACTATTAAATATATCAGCTTTGTTTGATGATGTGTGCAAGTTGATGTTTTCTCTAATACGATCAAATACAATTACCGTATCATTAATAGAATAACCGATAATGGTTAAAATAGCCGCAATAAACACCTGATCTATTTCGAAACTAAAACCAAATAAGCTAGCAATGGCAAATGCCGAAAGCACCATCATTGTATCATGAAACAAGGCCACAATGGCTCCTAAGCCAAACTGCCATTTTCTAAATCGAACTAAAATGTACAAGAAAATAACAATAAGCGAAAGAACCATTGCTTTCATCGAATCCTTTTTAATATCATCGGCAATGGTAGCTCCCACTTTTTCTGAGCTTAAAATGGCAAAATGTGTATCATCAACTTTACTACCATCAGCAATGTAGATTTGACCCGTAGATTCGGCTAACCCAGCTACTAATAATTGCTGTACTTTTTCATCCATTTCAGATGATTCATCGCCTACCTCGTAACTTGTAGTTACCTTAATTACATTATTGGCTCCAAATGTTTTTACTTCGGTACCGGCTCCCTCAAAGCTGGAGGTTAAATCCGTTTTAATATCAGAAGCAACTACAGGCTGGTTAAAGCTAACCACATAAGACCTGCCTCCTTTAAAATCAACGCCAAGATTTAATCCATTTACAAAAAGCAACACTGTGCCAATTACTATTATTACGGATGACAAAATGTACGCTCTTCTCCTTTTCGACATAAAGTCGATATTCATATTAGAAAGTAAGCCTGCTGAAAACCTAGTTTTGAAATTAAGGTTACTGGCATCTCCTTTTTTACGTAGCCATTGTTCCACAATTACTCGCGTAATAAATACGGATGAAAAGAATGAACTAGCAATACCAATCATTAAGGTAATGGCAAATCCTTTCACAGGGCCTTGCCCTAATGAGTATAATATTGCTGCTGTTAAAAATGTAGTTACGTTTGAATCAATAATAGAGCTAAACGCTTTACTATAACCCGAAGAAACTGCCTCCCTTAAAGCCACTCCATTTCGTAATTCTTCTCGAATCCTTTCAAAAATAAGTACGTTGGCATCAATAGACATACCAATGGTAAGCACAATACCTGCAATGCCGGGCAGTGTAAGAGCCGCACTTAATTGTGCCAGAATGCCCATAATAAAGAAGATATTAAAGAGCAATGCAAAATTTGCTATAAATCCTCCTCGTGCATAATAAAAAATCATAAATATAACTACCAAAGCTAAGCCGGCTACAATAGATTTAACGCCTTGCAACTGAGCCTCTTTGCCTAAAGTTGGGCCAATAATAGCTTCTTGTACAATTCGAGTTGGGGCAGGTAATGTACCCGCTTTTAACACATTGGCTAAATCTTTGGCTTCTTCAATTGAAAAATTTCCTGAAATTTCTGAATTTCCATTAGGGATTTCTCCATTAACATTGGGGGCTGAATATACATAGCCATCTAGTACGATAGCGATACGTTCGCCTATATTAGCAGCTGTTAATTTTCGCCACTTTTTGGCTCCATTTGCATTCATTTGCATAGATACTGAAGGGCGTGTTGCTTGGTCTAACGACTGACGAGCATCTGTAATTACGTCTCCTTCTAAAGGTGCTTTGCCTCCACGGCCTGTTTTTAAAATATGAAACTCTATATGTGGCTCTGCTGTTAAATCATCATGATCGTGTGCTTTAACTTCCCAAGCAAATTTAAACCCACGTGGAATAAGTGCCTTTACATCGGCACGTTTAAAGATCCTGTTAATTTTAAACGTATCTTTTACATTATACACCAACCCTTCTTGGCTTGTAATTAGGCTAAAAATGGGCGAAACCTGAGAGTTAGCTAATGAGTCAAGCTTAGAATCTGTACTGGTACTATCAGCCCCAGCTACACTTGTGGTATCGTTTCCATCACCTAATAAACCTTGTAAACTTTCTTCTTCAGCAGGCTCGGCCTCTGTAGATTCTAAATTAGTAGTTGAAACGTTTGCCTTTTGTTCGGCCACTAAAAACGCATTAATCGATTGTAAAAAGTTACCCGATTCTTGTGGTGTAGCTACTTCAAAAAACTCCAGTTTAGCAGCCCCTTGTAATAGTTTACGAACTCTTGCGGGGTTATCAGCACCGGGTATTTCTACTTGAATCCTACCAGTACCTTGCAAACGCTGGATATTGGGTTGAGAAGTACCAAATCGGTCGATACGGGTACGAAGAATATTAAATGAGCGATCCATGGCATCTTCAATTTCTTCGTTAATAATGCGCATAATCTCCTGATCGGTAGTTTCGAACGAAATTTTGCCACGGTTAGCAGCATTGGCAAAAATGGTACTTAGTTTACCATCAGGTTTAATTTCTTTAAACGACTCATAAAACAAGCTGCTAAACGCTTCCTGACTTGTTTTTTGCTTTTCTACCGCCATATTAATGGCCGAAATAAAATCAGGGTCTTCGTTATTTCCACTGAGCCCCTTTATAAGCTCAACCGGAGAAACTTCCAGTACTACGTGCATACCTCCTTGTAAATCAAGTCCTAGGTTAAGCTCGGTGTCTTTAATTTCTTTAAATGTGTAATCTACGCCAAACAAATTATACACAGGCTCGTTCCAAATGGAGTCTAAGTACACCTGTTTTTTAGCGAGATCAACAATCCCTTCTTCGTTAGTAGCTGCGACTACGGCTTGTTTCTGTATATCCCTCGATATAAATGTGAAGGATAAATAATACAGACATAATGCTGTTACAATTAATGTAAGTACAACTATTGCACCTTTATTTCTCATGATTTTATAAAATTAGATTAGTTATTAAATGTTTTAAACGTTATTCCTGCGCGGGGAGGAATCTGAAGATACTCTTAGTTTAATATATAAGAGATTCCTGCCTGCGCAGGAATGACATTTGAATTAGGGGGCATTGGGCGAAATAACCTGCCGAAACAGGGTTTTGAAGAACGAAGATACATATTTTGTCACTACATGTGTATGCTTCTCTTTTTTATCATCCCCAAAAACAATTTCTTTAATTTGATGATAGACTTGATCTACCTGAATGGTTGAAACAGAAAGAAATACGTCTTGTGAAGCTACTGCAACTTCCGACTGATGATCTGAATTAGATGCATCGTTGATTACTTTGGCACTAACCACGAGGCTCGATTGCATATAGTCATGGCTGGTTTGATATACCAACACAGACATGCCCAACAGTACTAACAAAAGTAAAACCGATGGATGTTTATATGTATTTTGCTTACTCATTTATATTGGGTCGCAAACTTATTTAATACATTCATTATCAGCAAACTATTTAGCCTGAATTATTCATGCGTTTAGATTGATGCGGATACAAGGCGTCAAAAACATCGCTGTCCGCTAGCTAGCGAACAGCGATGTTTTTGCAACGAAGTAGACGTATTAAAATAAATGCACATTTTGAAAAAAAATAAATACTAAGAATGACATAAATAGCAGCTTTTCAAAGCTTGAGATTGGTTTGAGTTTATTTTCAAAATGTTTATAAATAGTTCAGGCTAAGTAGTCACCCTATTCTTTTTTATACTCATAGTCTGAGGGTAAATCAATAACACCGCTCAAACTTTCTACTATAAGGAGTGATTAATATCTCTTTGTCCTTTGTTAAATTAATATGCAATTAAGGTGTAATTTTGTGGTCTGACCTCTTACCTTTAAACTCCCAATGGAAAAGTACAAAAAATATGTAAAACCAACCCAGTTTGCCGAGTTTGAAATAATTAAGGCAATTGTTACAAAAAAATGGGCAATTGGGCAAAAGCTTGCACCTGAACGTGAGTTAGCAGAAACGCTTGGCATTACCAGGCCTACCTTGCGCGAAGCATTACAGCGGTTATCAAGAGATGGCTGGATAACAATAAGACACGGGAAACCAACCATTGTAAATGATTATAAAAACAATGGAGGCCTCGGAATCCTAAATTCTTTGGTTCATTTCAACGATTTAGCATCAAGCAAACTAATAAAAGACTGGTTGGAGTTTAGGGTTATTGTGTTTCCAACTTTGGCTTATAAAGCAATTTTGTTAAAACCCCATGAAGTAACAAATATGCTAAATAAGGCACCTGCTTTAAATGCCACAAAGCAGGAGTTTGCTGTTTATGATTGGGATTTGCAAATGGTAATGATAAATAATTGCGATAATTCAATTGCCAGAATGCTCTACAATGATTTATCAGAGCTCTACCACAAACATTGCCTCAAGTACTTTGATAATGAGCTTACCAAAACAACATCTTTCAAGTATTACAAAGACTTAAAATATGCTATCACTAACAGCAAAGAAAACATTACAGCAATAATAAAAAATGCGATGCAAGAAGGTTCAACTCTTTGGAGTAAGGTGCAGGAATTCAACTATTAATAATGAAGCGGTTTATCGAAAGCTATACAGGCAAAGAATTTGACTTAATAGTAATTGGCGGTGGAATTACAGGAGCCACCGTAGCTTACGAGGCGGCATCACGTGGCTTGTCGGTTGCCTTAATCGAAAAGTCTGATTTTGGGAGTGCCACTTCTGCGGCTACCTCAAAAATGATACATGGCGGCTTACGTTATTTATCAACCTTTCAGTTTTCTCTGGTAAGGGAATCTTTAAGAGAAAGAAGAGTGCTTACCAATATTGCTCCCAATTTTGTTCATCCGGTGCCCTTTCTTTTTTCAAATTACAAAAGCGATAAGGTTTCGACTTTAAAAATGAAAATAGCAATGCTGTTGTATGAATTATTTTCGTTTGATAAAAATTGGATGAAAGATAAGAGCAAAAAAATGCCCCGTTTTAAAATTATTTCCACTGAAAAAATTAAGGAGTTAGTGCCCAATGCTAACAAAAAAGAATTGGTTGGAGCACAGTTATACTACGATTGCGCAAGCCATTCGCCCGAAAGATTAACGTTGGCTTTTATTAAATCAGCTATAAACTATGGGGCATCTGTTGCTAATTATACCCAAATGGAAGGGTTTATTATGGAAGAAAGCGTAAAATTTAATACGATAAAAGGCATTAAAGTAATTGACACAATCAAGAATAAAAAAATTAACGTTTATGGAAAACTGGTAATTAATTGTGCTGGCCCTTGGGCTGATTTAGTTTTAGATAAAGCTAAATCCATGCCCACCCACCCCACTGGCAATAATATATTAAGGCGTTCGGAAGGCATTCATATTATTACAAATAAACTTGTAAACGATTATATATTCTCGGGCTTTACACCCACCGATAAGCACTTTTTTTTAGTGCCCTACCGAAACCATACCTTAATTGGTACCACCGATAAAGAATTTATTGGCAACCCCGATGAATATAAAGTTACCCGAAAAGCCATCGAAGAATTGCTTGAGGAAGTAAATAAATCCTTTGGCGATGGCAACAAAATTAAATATGAAGATATTGTTTATACCTATGGTGGGCTTCGCCCATTGGTTGAAGAACAAACAGAAGATGTGTATAACTCATCGAGAAAATATGAGATTACCGGTGAAAAGAAAAATGGAATTGAAGGGCTGATTACGGTTGAAGGAGGCAAATTTACTACCAGCAGACGGCTCGCTGAAAAAGCAGTTGATAAAGCTTTGAAAATTTTAAAATTACCAAAGAAGAAATCTATTTCTGAAAATACCTATTTGAAAGGAAGTGAGATTGATAATTTTCAAGATTTTGTGCTTGAAAAACAAAAGCAATATGCTGAGTTTCTTCCTGAACGAATTGAATATTTGGCAAAAAGCTATGGTACTGAAATTGATAAATTGTTTGAAATTATATTGGAAAACCCAGCTTATAAAGAAGCCCTTAATACCGATGGAGAAAACCTTGCTCAGGTAGTATTTGCCATAAGAAATGAAATGGCTAAAACATTGCCAGATATTATGCTTCGCAGAACAGGGCTGGCACAATTAGGACACCCCAGTAAAGAGACTCTTACAAAAGTGGCTAAACTTGCCGCAAAAGAATTAAATTGGGATGATGAAAAAATGAAGGAAGAGATATATAAACTTGAAAAAATATTGGAAATACCAAGCTAAGGGCTAATTTGATTAAGAATTAATCACTAATGTTACGCAAAACAAATAAAGACCGTCATTGCGAGGGAGGAACGACTGAAGCAATCTCTTTTTACAGTATAAAAATGCAGATTGTCACGCTGCGCTACCATTGACAGATTAAAAAGGGGATGCCGGATCAGCCAGCTGGCTGACCGGCAAAGTACATAAAAAGAACGTTTCCCCGTACTTGTTGCGGGGTCTCCATTTTTAGACATATTTTCTGTCATCTTTCTAGCTGATCCGCCAACTGGTCGGATTCCGCGCTCGCAATGACGTAAGTTGTTTTGCGTAACATCAGTTAATCAGGCTAAATAAAACTATTTATGTCAACCAAAAATACGTTTAAACCCAATTGGATAAATGAACCTCCTAAAAAAGGCTCGTTCCGCTCTATATTCAAATTTGGGAACCCTAAAGGATTTAAGCACCCTAACGATAATCTTTACCAGGAAATAAAAAGTAAATTTAACCTTACGGATGCCGACTTTATTGAAAAAACAACCACAGGCAACGAACCGGTTGAGATTAAGAAAGAAAGTGGACTGGAAACCCATCAAATAGATAAATTTATACACATAAGTGGCAAGGAGAATGTTTCACCCAAAGAATACGAGCGGCTAAAATTCTCGACTGGTAAAACAGTTGAAGAAGCCTTGAAATTGCGGGCAGGAAAAGTTGATAAAATATCAGATTTAGTTGTTCATCCTCGAAACAAAAGTGAAATATCAGCCATTATAAAGTATTGTAATCAACAAAAAATACCGATATACGCCTATGGTGGAGGCTCCTCTGTTAATTTTGGGTATTACCCTGAAAAAGGAGGGATAAGTTTGGTTTTATCAACCCACTTAAACAAAGTGGTAGAATTTAATGAAATCAACCAAACGGCAACCGTAGAAGCAGGAATGATGGGGCCTGCATTTGAACATGTGCTGAATAATGCGCCCAAACTCTATGGGGCAAACCACGCATTTACCTGCGGTCATTTTCCGCAATCATTTGAATACTCTACCGTTGGGGGCTGGTTTGTTACCTTGGGCTCGGGGCAACAATCATCGTATTATGGCGATGCTGCCGATTTGGTTTTGGGTGTTGAAATAATAACGCCCGTAGGAGAAATAATAACCAAAGATTACCCCGCAACTTCCACCGGACCAAAAGTGTTGGATATTATTAAAGGCAGCGAAGGCACACTAGGCATTGTGGTTGAACTAACCTGGAAAATTTTTAGGCATAAACCCAAAAACAGACAATATTTTAGTTTTATTTTTCCTAACTGGGAGGCAGCCGTACATGCAAGTAGAGAAATCTCACAAAGCGAATTTGGTATGCCCGCAGTTTTTAGAATATCCGATGCGGAAGAAACGCATCACGGGTTAAAATTATATGGCATTGAAGATACCATTATTGATAAACTCATGAAATTTCGTGGCTTTAAACCTATGGAAAGATGCCTGTTTTTGGGCACTGCCGATGGTGACAAAAGGTTTGCCCGAAACATAAAATCCAGTGTAAAGAAAATTTGCAAAAAGTATGGAGCCATGAATTTAACCTCCTATCCGGTTAGAAAATGGGAACCCGGCAGGTATAAAGACCCCTATTTACGCGAAGATTTAATGGACTATGGGATAATAATGGACACCTTGGAAACGAGTGTAAAATGGGATAATTTACACAAAGTACATAAAATGTGCAGGGATTATGTAAAAAGCAGACCTGCCACAATTTGTATGACCCACGCTTCGCATTTTTATGAACAAGGCACCAATCTGTACTTTATTTTTATAATTAAAGAAAACGATATGCAGGCATACCTTGATTTTCATAAAGGGTTAATTGACCAAATTGAAAAAAGCGGAGGGTCGCTTTCGCACCATCATGGCGTAGGCCGAATGATTGCCCAATGGATGCCCCAACATTTAGGAGAAAACCAGATGAATGTAATTCGTGCTTTAAAAAAACATTTCGACCCCAATAATATCATGAACCCCGGATCGCAACTAGGTCTTGAAGAGCCCTGTTAAAAAGATAGATATGGAACCTTTAATACTTTCGATTGATTGTGGCACACAAAGCATAAGAGCCATTTTGTTTACCTTAAAAGGAAATATTATTGATAAAGAGCAAATAGTGTACGAACCCTATTTTAGTTTAAAAGCAGGCTGGGCTGAGCAAAATGCTGAAGTATATTGGGAAGGTTTATGTGAAGCTACCAACATCCTGAAAAACCGGAATTTGGAAAATTTTAAAGATATTAAGGGTGTTGGCGTTACCACCTTGCGCAGCACCATGGTAAATGTAGATAAAGAGGGCAATACTCTTCGCCCATCATTGGTTTGGCTCGACCAACGAATGGCCAATAATGTGTATAAACCAAACCTTGCCTTAAAATTAATATTTAAAGCACTTGGGCTTAATGCTACCTTGCAAAAAATGGAGCGCAAAGGCCACTGCAACTGGATACGGCAAAATGAGCCTGAAATCTGGAAAAAAACCCATAAATATTTACAAATTTCAGGTTATCTAAATTATAAACTTACTGGTGAATTTAAAGATTCGGTTGCATCTCAAATTGGGTATATACCTTTCGATTACAAAAAACAAACATGGGCAAACCCCAACGATTTACTTGAACTAAACAGCAAACTTTACCCCGTTGAGCAGGAGAAACTGCCTGAATTGGTAAGTCCAGGCGAACGTGTAGGAGAAATAAGTAAAAAGGCATCGGCTTTATCTGGCATTCCGCAAGATGTACCGGTAATTGCCTGTGGATCGGATAAAGGCTGCGAAACGCTGGGAATGGGTGTTACAGATACCAAAACCGCCAGTTTAAGTTTTGGCACCACGGCTACGGTTCAAACTACTTCTAATAAATATTTTGAACCTATCTCCTTTTTTCCGGCATATCCATCAGTTATACCCAACCACTGGAACCCAGAGATTGAGATTTATAGAGGATACTGGATGATACGATGGTTTAAAGATGAATTTGCCCATAAAGAAGTAGAAGAAGCGGCTAAAAAGAATATTCCTGCGGAAGAAGTAATGAATAAACTGCTCCATAAATCACCTCCCGGAGCTATGGGTTTAATTATACAACCTTATTGGTCGCCTGGGTTGGGCGAAAAAAATGCCAAAGGTGCTATGATTGGCTTTGGCGATGTACACAAAAAAGAACATATTTACAGAGCCGTAATCGAGGGGTTGGCTTATGGCCTGCTTGATGGAATGCACAAACTGGAAAAGCAAGGGAAGCTAACATTTGAAAAACTGGCGGTTTCTGGAGGAGCATCTCAAAGCGATGAAATTTGCCAAATAACTGCCGATGTATTTAATATGCCTTTGGTGAGAGGCAAAACTCACGAAACCTCAGGGTTAGGTGCTGCCATTTTAACTGCTTATGGTGTAAATGAGTTTTCATCGTTGCATAAAGCAGTAGAAAGTATGGTGTCGTATGCAGATGTGTTTAAGCCCAAAGCTGAAAATACTAAAATTTACAGTGCCTTATACAAGGATGTTTATTTAAAAATGTACAAGAATTTAAAGCCTCTCTACAAAAAAATTCAGGAAATAACCGGGTATCCAGAAAACTAGAACTGAAAAATTACTTTTCAAACATAAAAAAAGCCCTGGCAATGCCAGAGCTTTTTATTATCGGCTACTAATAGCCACTCTCATGCCAACCATACCAGTTTGCTTGATAGTGTATCCAGGGCTTTTCGGACTAAAGCCCAAATCAACAACTTCATGCCCAAACCCTTGCTGAATAATGGTGTATTTCATGCCATTACTTCCTAGCTCTTGTTGGACTTTGTTATTATTTCCAAACTGAATAACTTCTGTAGAAATTGAGTTACCGAGTTCAGTTACTTCGATAAAATTTCTATACCCATTTTGGCGCAAGCTAGCCAAGTTGTTCATACCTGATTGGGTTAATAACACACTAACCGCTTCTCCATATTGTACAACAAACGCCTTATTACCTCTGTTTAGTTGTGAATATTGAGCAATGTTTGCACTATTATTATTCCCAATTTGCTGCAAAAACACTTCGTCATCTTTAAATTCTTGCAGTGTTAAGTACCCACTTGTTTCCAGTTTTTTAGTGATACCTTGTTTTTCAACCTCTTGCTCTTGCGCAAAAATTGCTGAAGTTATAATTAATAAAATAAGAAAAAGTCCAATTTTAATGGCTGTATTCATTCTCTTAATAGTTAAAATAGTTGAAGGCGAAGAAAAGCCTTCAACTATTTATGTGGTAACTAATTAGACTGAGTTATAACCGAAACGTTTCCAATACCAAATTGGAAACTGGCAGCATTATTGCCAATACCAAATTGAGTGGTAAGCGAGTAATTTCCAAACCCATCTTGGTATTGCATACTTGCGTTAAATGCTCCTAATTGTACACCTATTGCTAGGTTATCAGCACCAAACTGATATTGAGTTGCGCTATTGCCCAATCCTGTTTGAAAAACTTCACCCATGTTAAAAATCCCGTCTTGTTCCTGAAATGCTTCATTGCCCAATCCTTCTTGAACACTATTTGCAACATTAAATGCTCCAAATTGTAATTGATACGCACTATTACCCATTCCAAGTTGGAAAGCATTAGCATAGTTTAATTCATCATATTGCTCTTGAACAACACTATTTTCATCTCCAAATTGTGTGGAAACCGCATAGTTATCTGCTCCGTTTTGGTATTGCCCAGCACTATTACCTTGCCCAAATTGAGCTGCAAAAGCATTATTGTACACACCATATTGCTCTTGAACTACCATATTATAATCTGCAGCTCCTGAGCCAGTACCAACTTGCCAAACATAAGCTTGATTGTCTTCGCCTACTTGTACTTGGAAAGCAGCACTATAGCTATCATATTGCTCGGCTCCTGCTATATTATAGTTTCCATATTGCTCTTGGTCTGCATAATTATTGTTTCCTTCTTGATAAGCATCAGCGTAGTTCCAAGCTCCAACTTGGTATTGGTCTGCACCATTTTCAACTCCTGCTTGCCAAACAACTGCATCGTTTAATTCGCCCACTTGATCTTGATTGGAGTAGCTACCTTCTCCAATCTGGGTAGCAGTAGCAACATTAAATTCGCCAATTTGTGTTTGAGTTGCCCCATTACTAATACCCATTTGAACAATATCGGCATAATTATCGTGGCCATCTTGTACTTGAGTTGCTTCATTATAGTCGGCAGCACTTGCGCCAAAACCTACCTGCCCAATATAGGCATTATTATCTGCCCCAATTTGTGTTTGACTGGCACTGCTATAATCGCCATATTGCTCTACAAATGCATTATTATACTCACCGTCTTGATCTTGATTTGATGCATTATTATTGCCCTGCTGCCAAACTCTGGCATTGTTTACATAACCATATTGGTTAACAGTAGCTTCGTTAGCATCCCCATCTTGAATAACACCAGGGTCGGTAAAGTCAGTAGTTGTACCTACAAGGTTGCCTTCCCCTTCCTGAGTTATATCAACACTGTTTCCAAAACCTCCATCGGCAACTTCAGCATTAGCAATATTACCTTCGCCAAACTGATTAACGCTAGATGTATTATATGCTCCATTAATAACTCTTATATGCGAAGCGTTTAAAGTTCCTTCCTGACTAACACCAGAGCTGTTACCAGTTCCTGAAAGGTCTATTACAGTAAGGTTTTCTTCTCCAAGCTGAAACTGGTTGGAACTGTTGCCCATGCCATTTTGGAACACATTGCTGCTATTATCGTTGCCAATTTGTTCCTGGTTAGCAGCATTATCTACACCGAATTGGAAAACATATCCAAAATTATCACTTCCATCTTGGACTTGATTGGCATTGTTATCCATACCTGTTTGATCGGCAATGGCAATATTGCCGACACCTGTTTGAGTAACTGTGGCATTGTTATTTTGAGCATAGCCAAAAGAGGCTGCTAATAATAATGTACCAACTAATAATGATTTTCTCATAATGAAATGGTTTAGTTAATAAGTGGAGATTTTCTCCAACTACTGTGCAATTTTACAACCAATTTCAGTTAAATTATAGCCATACTTATAGCTGTTCGTCAATTAAATAATTGAAATAAATCAAAATTTAATAATAAAAATTAGAGAGCTGTATTATTCTAATAATAATATTAAAATTTGACAATAGTTTTTTTATAAAATACTGATTATCAAATAAATAAGATGTTAATGAATAATTAATGCTAGCCTGTAACACTTATCCTATTTAACTTAACTTCATTAATTATTTTAATACTATGTTCAAATTCTTCTATAATTTTATCATTCTTTAATTCTTTAAAAAGCCTAGACATGCTTTCCTTAGAAGTACCCAATATTTCAGCCATATCTGTTTTGCTCAAGGTGAGATAGAAAGGGTTAGATTTATAAACATTATTTTTTAAGTACAATAAAAACTCGGCCAGCCTGCCATGCACATGTTTTGTAGAGAGTGAGAACAATCGGTCAAACACTTCCACCAGTTCTTCGTTTATGCTTTTAATTACCTCCACAGAAAATTTAGGATTCTCAAGTAATAGCTGTTGAAAAACTGGAAGGTCGATGGAACATGTATTTGTGTCTGTTAATGCTTCGGCTGAAGAATGGTAGATTCCTTTATTAAATAGTGCTTGCAAGCCGATAACTTCCCCTTGTTTTTTTAACAGTAATGTAAACGATGCATTGGTATTTTCTTTATGCACTTTAACAAGGCCAGAGTGAATGCAAATTATGCTCGAAGCAAATGCTCCTTGTTTGCAAATACTTTCTCCGCGTTTATAACTAAGCTCCACTCGCAGCTTGTTCATCTTGGCCAATTCGCTATTTGACAAAGCGTTACAATATGCCTTATTTAAAAAGCAATTCTGGCATCGTTTGTTTAAGCAGGCTTCAACCATATTTTATTTCCAGTTTGGCATTTCAGCATTTTCAAACAATAAACTTCTGTTAGCTCCATCAACATCCATTATATAAACCGATTTAATACCGCTGCCATCGTTAAGCACATTGGTAAAAATAATTTGCGAACCAAAAGGAGAGAAATACGGTTGTAAATCGTTGGTTCCTGCAGGTTTATTGCCCGAAACATCAATGGTTTGCATTGTTAGTATATCGAGAATAAAAATATGGGTATCAAGCTGCCTTCCATCTGCAGAATCAAAACCAGATACATCTCGTGTGTACATCACTTGCTTACCATCAATTGAAAAAGTAGGGTAATTTATAATGCCAGGCAGGTCGTCAACAATCCTAACCGTATCGGAACCATCATCATTCATTAAATAAATTTCTCCTTCGTATATTAATGAACCTACCGTTTGCACTACAATTTTATTGGTACTCCCTGAGTAATCACTGTTTCCAAAATTTCTTCCGGGCAATGCTTTTGATACAAGTGTTAAGTTGGATCCATTACGATCTATACTGTATAAGTTATCATAATTACTATAAATAAATCCACCATTATCTGGCCACCAGCAAAACCCTGTGCCTGTGTTATGAAACCCAGCTATAGGAATGTTGGTTATTTGTCTTGAGTTGTTACCCTTAAAGTCCATTAGGTGGATTTGATAGTCAAGATTTTTATTTGCACCATAAGCTATTTCAGCTCTGCCATTACTAAACAATGGGTGTACACTATTATAGGACGTTCTGGTAATCTGTATTTTCTGATCAGTACTATCGTTAGTAGAATAAATTTGATAGTTGCCATTTACGTTAGTAGAGAGTGCAAAGCGATTATCTGGAAATTGGATAGTGCTAAAATTCCAAACCTCTCCATTTGATTTGCCTCCGGTGGCGGATATCGCATTTACCTGCCAAAAATAAGTGGTTTCGTAACGAAGATTTTTGAGTACTAAAAACGTGTCAGAAGAGTTAATTAAGGAGAAAACTGCGGAGTCTATATTAGATTCCCAAACAAATACATCAAATAACAGGCTGTCGTTTTTAGGTGTTGTGGAGTTCCAGGTTAGAGTAATGTTTCGAGGTTGTTGAGAAGCTCCTGCGGCAGGTGTTGGGTTTGTTGGCGGATCTGGCAAAATTACCTGCCTATCCATTTTAAAGTGTATTTCTGTAGTTATTTTTTTATCTATTGTTGCATTTAAAAATGTTTTTTCATAGCCATTTAAATTGGCTGTAAAAGAGTATTCGCCAGTAGCAATTTCGTCAATGGTAAAATTTCCTAAGCTATCTGAAATTACCGAGCTTGAGCTTGGGTTCGTATTTATTTCTACTCCGGCAAGTGGCTCTCCATTAAAATTATCTATTACACTGCCTTTTAAAGAACCGAAAGACACTGGCTCTACGACCTGCTCTAAACAAGAGATTGCAGCTATTGATACAAAAAATAGTAAAGCAATCAATTTTATTTTATTCCAGTGTGAGTTTATCATATCAATTTCATTAATTTACTTTCCTAAATAATAATTCAATCCAATTTTTGCTTCCCAAAGGGCATCATTATATTTTCCACTTTCAATCCTGTCTATGTTGTCATCAATGGTATATCTATAGGTGGCGCCAAAAGACAACCCAAGCTTCTTATTAAGCAAAATTTCATAGCCCAGCTCTCCTAATATATAAGGCGACACCCTGCTAAAAGCCTTGGTGCTGTCATTTAAATTATTATTAGTCTCTGCCATGGCACCTAACCCAAACCGTATGTATGGTGTAGATTTTAATTTCGGGAACCACTTATAATTGCCAGAAATTTCTCCTAAAAGCATATCGGCCTTATAGTTTTGAGCAGTGCCAATGGTGCCATAGCCAAACCCTACATTTAATGAAACAGGGCGATCGGAAAACATTTCGGCATGAATGCCAATAGCTGGCAAAACTTGCGAGCCGCCTAAATCTCCTAAATAATACCATCCTGCTCCCTTAACACCTACCGAAAAATAGCTTCTGCGCTTTTCAAATTTAGAGCCAACCACATCAATTGATTTGTTTTCGCTTTTTTCTTTTAGATAAGTTTTTACTACTTTACTATTGATGTCATCCTTATTTTTAAACTTCCAAAGCCCCTCAATAGCTCCTTCAATAATTAGGCTGGTTACTGCTTTTTCAATGGCCTCTCGCACCACCATTTCTCCTGGTTCATTATAAGTAAATCCTGTTTCAACCTCTAGCAAACGTTTAAAATCTACAAATCTAAAAATACCCACATCTACTTTTTGTGAGAGAATTGTTTTGGAGGTATAAACGGTTTTAAGTATTCGCCCATTGCTGGTAGAGGTTGCCCGCAGGTAAATAGTAATTCTGTCAACTCTGTATTGACCAGATAGCCCAACTCCAAAATAACGAGCTCCGGCTCCTCCTGTCATCATATTAGAATCAAATGAAATAACACCGCCTTCTAAAATTACTCCCGCAAAAAGAAGAGGCGGAATTAATGGTTGCTGATCTTGGCCTCCATTTTTTGAATAGCCCGCTCTGCTAGAGCGGATAATTTTTCGTTCATTTAACAAGTTATTTAGCCCCTCCCTTTCAATGGGTACAAACCATTTAGATTCTTCCAGTGCCCTAAGCAAGATAGAGGTTGCCCCTTGTGTAACTGCTGTTGACCAACTTGTACCCAACTCGGCATCTTTATATTGCCCGGTTTGATCTCTAAATTTGTAAACAGCAACTATAATAGGTTCGTCTGCTTCTGGTAATGATTCTAACATCTTATGCTGCTCAGATTCTGACCCCAGCCTTGGTTGTGTAGTGCGCATAGGCTGGTTTAGGTACTGACTACACCCTAACAAGAGTAAGGCGAAGGCTATAATTATTATTTTTCTCATTATATATTAAAAAGTAGGAACAGTAACCGTAGTAGTTGAACCAGTTAGGATATCTAAAATGCCAATACTAACACCATCAATGCCATTAATAATTTCTATTTGATAACTGCCAATTTCAAATATTCCTTCATTTAGCCGGCCATCAGCATCAAATAAGTCTCCTACTAATGCCCGAGACAGTTGACTAAGAATTTGTCTGTTTAAATCGTTTTGAAAGTCGGCAAGTGGATCTGATCCAAAAAGATTAGCGTTGGGGTCTTCTGCAAAATCATTTTGTGCCTGTGCTTGGCTTAACAACCAGTTATAATTAAAGGTGTCGCCCCCAAAAGCAGGGTTAATAGGTTTGTACTTTAAATCCTGTGCAAACAATGGGCTTGAAGCCAATGTTATAAGTAAGCAGATTAATAGTTTCATTTCATTTTTCATTTTATTTTTGTTTAAATTAATAAATGCCCGACCCCGAACGATCTTCTCCGTCTAAATCGAGTATAAGCTGCTGATAATTAATTATATACATTTTAGTTATTTGCTGCGCATACAATGCAAGTTCCTGCAAATAAGTATCTTTAGATTGCAACACATTTTGAAATACCTCTAAATCATTAACTGTAATAGTTACTAAGGTTGTGTTCGAGCGGAAAGGCTTTTCTGAAATAACAATAATATAATCTCCTTCTGCTTCGGGCCATGAAAAGTCTCCTGTAAAATAATCGAAAAAAGTATTGCCCATTTTTGTAATTAAAGAACTTACAATTAGTTCATCTATTTCAAGATCCTCATAATTTGCCTCGGTCTGCTGCTTCTTTGTAGCAGACTCTTCCAGCAATCTCTTTAAAAATGCTTCTGTTTGATTATTAATTATTTGTGTTGAATCTACTTTGGTAGAATCACTTTGACCCGACACCAAAGAACATGGTAACAGACTTACTGCAATAAGTATGATAAGGTATTTTACTGTCATCTTAAAATAATTTTTCTAAAATATTTAGTTGTTTCGGTAGTAATAATTATAATATTTTCTCCCTTGTTTTTATACGCAGTATTAACACTAAATTTATTGTTCGAAAGAGATATTTGTTGGGTTTTTTTTAACCAAACTGTCCCCTTAGCATCTGCCATAAATAGTGTAGCAAAACCCGTATAATTATTGATAACAATATTTAAAAAATGACTGGCAGGATTTGGAAACACTTCAATTCCTATCTTCTCGAAATTATTATTTACAAGGGTTGGTTGACTCAGAAAGCCTTCTGATAAATCTGATTTGCAGCCATAAAGTGTTTGACTTACATAATACACGCCATTAAATAGGGGTACTAAAAAAGAATCCACTTCCCCTGGCAATATATCTTGTTCTAAATACCACTGATTGCCCTGTAATGCACTTGAAAAAAGGGTGTCCTCCTTAAGCGAAATAGTGGGGGTGTCAGGAGTTTGAAATATGTTTATATTAACCGACACAACATCTGTACACGAACCAAAAACGGTACTTTTAAAAATGTAATAAGTACCTGTTTGGTCTATAGCAGTAGAAACTGCCACCGCATTGGTTAGCTCCTCATTTAACCAATAAGAAACCTGCCCTGTAGTATTATTTGTATCTGTAAAAACATTGGCTAAATTAATTGTGTGAGGGCTACAAGCGGAGGTATCTCCTGAAATAATAAGTAATGGTTTTTTTATTATTACTACATCTACCGAAACCGAGCTGGTGCATCCAATTACGCTGGTTTTTTTTATATAATAAGTGCCGGAAATTGTTGCTAATCCATCTACCAATTCCTCTGTAAAATCTGGGTCTTTCCAATATGAAAACACGCCCGAAATATTTGCCACATCTACTGTAGTGGGTTTTAAATCTACCACAAGACCATCGCACACAGCATCTGGCTCTGTCAATTCCAGTACAGGGTATTGCCCAACAACAATTTCTACACTGTCAATATCTGTACAGCCTGCGTCAGAAGTAAATTGGATATAGAATTTTCCAGAATCAGTTATTGCCGTAGGGGTTGTAACAGGAATGGTAGCTGCAAGGTCTAACCAAAAAGTTGCAGAGCCAACTAACCCAACCGACTCGGTATAACTAGTTGTGAGGTCGATAAATTCTCCCTGACAAATGGGTGCGGGTGTAGTAATAATAATGTTAGGCAAAGGATTTACCACCACATTTACAGGTGCTGTATTACTGCATCCACTCGAAAGTACCTTATGAATATAATATATACCTGAATTAGCTATCTGTGATGGGGCTGGTATAACTGAATCACCCGGTTCATCGTAAGAATAAGAAATTACCCCCTCGGTATTATTTTCATCTTGGTACGAGTTTGTAATATCTACCGTATTAGGAAAACAAACTGACGGAGGGTCGGTTATTACTAAAGAGGGCTGGATGGTTATAAATATTTCAACTGGTTCAACATCAATACAGCCATTTTCTGTTTCTTTTTTAATATAATAGGTATCTGATGTTCGTATATCTGTTGGGTCAGGAATGGCTTGAGTTGTTGCAGCATCATACCAATAGGTAACAGTACCTATAGTCGCATTATTATCTACATATACGGTGGCAAGATCAATAGAAGTATCACTACATACGGCATTTTGATTAGTTATTGATAGGTTGGGGATAGGGTAAATTTCAACCACAACAGGTCTAACTACATAGCATCCGTCAATTGTTGTCTTTTTTATATAATAAGTGCCAGAACTAGATACATGGGTGGGGTCTGGAACAGATGTTTGCAGTTCAGCCTCATTCCAATAAGTTACTGTTCCTGAAAAATTATCGACAAAGGAAGTGGTTATATCAACGGCTTCTGGTTGACATATACCAGCAGGGTTTGTTACTGTCATACTAAGTGCAGTAGGTTGCATAATAGTTACAGTTATCGTAGCAGTGCAATTGTTTTGATCTGTTACCGTTAAGGTATAATCTCCTGAGGCAAGCCCCGATAAGTCTTCGGTAGTTTCTCCACTTTGCCACAAGTATGAGTATAACCCAACACCCCCTGTAACTTCGATATCTATGCTGCCATCATTTGAGAGGCCATTATCATCATTACAACTAACATTTGTATGGGTTTCGGCAATAGAAATAGGGGCAGGGTTATTAATAATAATGGATAGGCTTGCCTGGCAATTTTTCAAATCTGTTACCGTAACCGAATAGGTTCCGCTTGCCAAATTGCTAATGTCTTCTGTGGTGGCATCATTATCCCATAAATACGAATAGGGTAAATTGCCTCCGGTTACTGTTATATTTATAGTGCCATCGCTCGTGCCAGTAGTGCCATCAAAGCATAATACATCGGTATGCGTTTCAGAAACAGCCAATACAGCAGGTTCAAACACATTAACTGTTAACTGAACCTCGCACTCATTTTGATCTGTTGCAGTAACCGTATAATCGCCACCTGCCAAGCCTGTTAAATTTTGGGTTGTCGCTCCATTGCTCCACAAATAGGTGTATGGGGGTGTGGCATCGGTTACAGAAATTGTAATTGCACCCTCTAAATTTCCATTACAGCTAACATCTGTAACCGTTGTGGCAGTAACCACCAATGCGCTTGGTTTGGTTATAGTAATTGATAAGGTTGCCTTGCAGCCTGAAGCATCTGTTACTTCTACTGTATAGTCTCCCGCATTTAAACTGGAAAGGTCTTCGGTAGTAGCTCCATTATCCCACAAATACGTATAGCTACCCGTTCCACCTAAGGGGGTAATATTTATAGACCCGTCATAAGATGAATCGCTGCATCTTGCATTAATATGCGTTTCAGATATCGTTAATAATGGAGGCTCTGTAATCGTAATGGTTTTTGAAGATTTGCACCCCACCTCATCGGTAACCTCAATGGTATAATCACCAACGGTCAAATTCGTAAGATCTTCTGTGGTAACACCATTGCTCCACAAATAGGTATAAGAACCTGTACCACCTGTAACGGTAATATCAATAGCTCCGTCAGTATTTTCTTCGTTGCCAATGTTACAGGTTAGATTGGTTTGAGTTTCAGAAATAATTAATTGATTGGGTTGAGTAATCGTAACTGTAGTGTCAGCACTACATCCCTCAGAGTCTGTAACGGTAGCTGTATAGTCTCCAGCAGTTAAATTAATAATGTCTTCAGAAGCAGAGCCATTGCTCCAGGAAGTAGAGTAAAAACCCGAGCCACCTGTAATAGTCAAGTCTATTGACCCATCTGCACTAGAGCCAGCATCATCAAAACACGTAACATGCGCAAGAACTACAGATAATTGAAGTAGCGGTGGATCTGTTAGAGTTATAGTAGCGGTAGAAGAGCAATAATTTCCATCTGTAACAACTACCGAATAGGTTCCTGCCGCAAGCCCTGAAACTGAAGCTGTGCTTTGTGCCTCAGGGTCGTCCCACAAATAAGTATAAACATCGTTACCTCCACTAGCAGTAACTGTAGCCGACCCGTTAGTATTTCCAGCACAATTAGGTTCACTAAACGTAGTTATTGTTGTAGTAAGAACCGCAATAGCCAATGGCACATTATTACTAACCACTACCGGGTCTGTGCTAACAACACGAACTAAATATCCTGCCCCATCTACGCTACTGGCTGGTATGGTAGAGGCAATACTGCCTTCGGCAATAGAGTTAACAGGCCCTCCAATAATTAACCCGTTAAACATACCTGACGCATCGGAAAGTTCAACAGAAAATTCATTGGCAGTATTAAAAGGAGTACCGCTCACGGTGTACTCTATTGAAAGGACAGCCTCAGGGCAATAAGCTCCGCCCACAATTGAATTTGCAACAATTGTTTGTGCGTAAATATAGGAGGGCAGCACAATTAACACTATACCCATCAAGCTTTTCATCTCTCTGGGTTTTAAGTTAATTTATAACAATCCTCAACAGTATATTACTTGCACAGTAATCTACCAGTGCAGAAAATTGTTTCATCGGCTAAATGGTTTTGAAATTAACAAGCCAAAACCAAATGTACTTTAGACTTTATTATTAATCTATGACAAAAGTCAATTCCTTATGTGTCATTTGTCAATTATTGCAAAGTTTGCTCTTTTATAATACTACATTTTATAAGATTTGTTATTTTTTGTAGGCTTGCAATATTTTGCAATAAACTAAGATTTATCTTTGTTTTGGAGATTTAACCTCTAATGAGTGAAACCCCTTTGGGTTAGATTAAAGCACTTATCTGCTTCGTTATAATCGACAAAAAGGCAACCAGCCCTCTTTGCTGATTCTGCCTTGCATCTAAGCACTTTAATTTCTAACAGAGGGAAAATCAATTAATAGAGGTGTCCTTAAGCGAAATTTTCATATAATACGCATTCTGGATATCCATCGGGATTGTAGGACTTTCGAGTTAATTCAAATAGATTTGGGGCAGTTTAGGGATTCCGATAGCTATCGGGATGCTAAAGTCCAAAGGAAAATCTCACCCACTACTAATTTTCTGATAGCTATTCCTTATTCCTAACTTAGGGTATAAAATTACTGCGCTTACTTATGAGATACGTTTTATTACTTCTGCTAAATGGGTTTTCATTAATTACTTATACCCAAAACATACCGAAGCCAGCAAGCAATATGATTGTTTTATTAAAGAACGAAAACAATCTTCTTCCATTTAAAAATTTAGACTCTCTATCAATTTCATATTCTAATGCCGAATTAGAATCACTCGGAAGTCGTTACACTCAGAATAAGGGAGTAAAAGCTGTTATGATAACAGATAATCCAAATTCAAAAAATGATTCAGAAATCAAGCTATTGGTATTATTAGGAGATTCTACCCAAATAGACTCTAATAAGTTAGAAAAATTTCAAGCGGTTGTCTATTCAACATCCAAAAATTCTTATGCACTAGATTTAGTTTTCCAAAAACTTTTTGGAGGGAGGGGATTTACTGATACTCTATCTTATGCTGTTTATGGGTATGAGCAAGGAGCGGGCATTCAAACCCAAGGCAATCTTCGGTTTAGCTTTGGCAATCCCTCTGAAGTTGGAATGGATTCCACTTTTTTAAATCAGAAAATAGATTCCGTTGCCTTAATGGCCATTGACTCAGGAGTTGCTCCCGGAATTCAGGTATTAGTGGCTCGTAATGGGCGAGTAATTCTTCATAAAACGTATGGCTACTTAACGTATAAGAACAAAGAGCCTGTAAAAAAAGACCTTCTGTATGATTTTGCATCTATCACAAAAATTACGGGAGCTTTGCCTGCTTTAATGCAATTGTACGACCAAGATAAATTTAGCTTAGATGCTACTATGGACACTTACCTGCCTTATTTTGCCAAAGGCAATAAAAAGAATTTGCAGTATCGGCAAATCCTTTCGCATAATGCACGATTAAAAGCGTGGATACCTTTTTGGACTACCACCATAAAGAAGAACGGAAAGTACAAGCGAAATACGTTGAGCCACGATTCTACGGCTAATTACTCTGTTAAAATTGTAGATAACCTCTACTTACATACTAATTATAAAGACATTATTTATAAGCAGATTCGAAAATCACCATTGCGCAAAGAGGCTGGTTATACATATTCGGGCTTATCGTTTTACCTCTACCCAGGTATTATCGAGAAAATTACGAACCAAGATTATGAAATTTACCTCAAGTCGAATGTGTACGAACCATTAGGAGCAAGCACGATTACCTATAATCCGTTGCGGTTTTATCCGTTAGATAAAATTGTGCCTACCGAAATAGATACATTTTTTAGGATGACTCCTCTTAGAGGCACTGTGCATGACGAAGGGGCTGCTATGATGAAAGGCGTATCTTCCAATGCAGGTTTATTTGGGACAACTTTAGATCTAGCCAAAATAATGCAAATGTATTTATGGATGGGCAGTTATGGGGGAGAGCAACTCATTTCTAAAAACACGATGGAACTATTTACAGTTTGCCATTATTGTAACGAGGGCAACCGAAGAGGGCTTGGGTTTGATAAACCAGTGTTGGTTGATAAGGAGAATGGCTCTACAGCCATTGATGCATCGGCTCATAGCTTTGGCCACTCAGGTTATACGGGTACTTTTGCTTGGGCCGACCCCGATAATGGGCTACTTTTTATTTTTATGTCAAACAGAGTGTACCCAACTCGCAATAATCGAAAGCTCTACCAATTAAATATAAGGCCGGCTATGCACCAAGCCATTTATGATGCAATTACGCATTAAAAGCACAGAAGGCTAAAATGCTGATAAACTGTGTTTTAGAGTTATATCTAGGTTAAGATACTAAGGCCATCTACGTATAAAAGCGGGTATAATTTGAGTAAGTTACTCCTCAACTTTGTGTTTCCCAATACACAGATATGAAGACAAAATTACTAGGAACACTCGTAAAGCACCCCATAGCATTCGTGCTAATCGTGTTAGCATTAATTTTTGTTTTATTACTTTCTTCCAAAGCAGTTGAAGCGTCTGACATGCCAGCTATAAAGCAAATATTGGAAGTAATTGACGGTAACACGCTCAAGGTATCAACCATTGAAGGCGACACTTTTACTGTAAAGCTGAAAGGTGTTGATGCACCCGAGCTGGGGCAAGAATTTGCACAAGAATCTTTAAATTATTTACAAAAGATTGTGGCTAACGAAAATGTATTAGTTGAATATAGTGGTAAGGATAGATGGGGCAATCGTTTGGTACATGTTACCACTAAAAAAGGCAAAAGCATTAACGAATTAATGATAAAAGAAGGTTATGGTTGGGTAGATCGATTTTTCCTAAGCCAAGCAAATCTTATAGAATTGCAAGAAGCGGCTAAGATTAAAAATATTGGTTTATGGAATAAAGAGGAAGAGCCAATGGCTCCTTGGGTGTACGATCGTATCCAAGTAAGAGTTCGCTCAAATGGAAGATAAATAATGGAGGTTTGAAATAACCTCTTTTGATATAAAGTATTTAGAGGCAGGCATTTACGTACATATTTAATTTAGGCGTTTCTATTACTTAATGGTAACACTCAAATTTCATACCCGTCATTCCTGCGTAGGCAGGAATCCGTAAATACGGTTAAGTTATGGAATTGAGAAATTTTGTACCTTAATATTCCATATTGACATATTTATCGCTATTGGTGTATGTATATAAATGCCTACCTCTAAAAGTATTTTTTGGTTATTTTTTATTGCCCCGTCAGCTGATGGGGCAATTTTTTTACATTGTTTTTGTTAAGAGAGTATGATAAACAAACTAATAATTCTATTGGTATTTATTGGCTCTTCTGCCTTTGCACAAAATAGTGTACAAATTACTTCTATTAAAAAAGAGACTGTTTCGTCTAAATATGTAAAGGGCAAATCGTACAGTTATTCAACATTTGTACACCCTTATGATTTTTATTTTGACCAAAAAGTAAAAGAATATGAAGAGCGGATGGTGGCTAATGTTAAAAAGTACAAAAAGCAAGAACGCAAAATGAAGAAGCCCCAGTACTCCGATCCTTCTTATTTTGGGCATAAGCGCAAACCTAAAAAACGACTACCCGGCAAACGCAAGTTTTGCAAAGAATGCGAAATTGTGCATTAAGGGCACTTTATTTCTAACAGAGGACACAAGCAATTAATAGAGGTGCCCATAAGTCGAACTCAGGATATTGTATTATTTTTACGTTCTTGATTTACTTTTTTAGAAATCAAGTAATTGCAAATTAATTATGAAGAAAGATTCTGCTAAAAGCCATATTCAACGCAATCCGGGTACGGAGTTGGATTTGAGCTTAATCAATAAAATAAAAATAAACAGAAGTGCCGTTGAAAGGCGTGCAGCCACCATGGGCACGAGGCGTGCGGTTAAAAAAGAGTGGCAAGCCGCTTGGTTACTAAGAGCAATTACCTGCATCGACTTAACCACCTTGGCAGGGGATGATACCGATGGCAATGTAGCTCGATTATGTGCCAAAGCACGCCAGCCAGTGAGGCAAGATATTTTACAAGCCTTAGATTTTGCTCAACCCATAACCACAGGAGCGGTTTGTGTGTATCACAATCTAATTCCTGCAGCTTTAAAAACGTTGGAGGGGAGTAATATTCCTGTGGCAGTGGTATCCACTGGTTTTCCGGCAGGGCAAATCACAAACAAGCAAAAAATAGAAGAAATAAAAGCTTCGGTAGCAGCTGGAGCTAAAGAAATAGATATCGTAATTAGCCGAGCAATGGTGCTCACAGGTAATTGGGAGGCTCTCTATAACGAAGTAAAAGGATTTAGAGAAGCTTGTGGAGAGGCGCATCTTAAAACCATTTTGGCAACGGGTGAATTAGCCACGTTAACCAATGTGGCTAAGGCAAGCCAAATTTGTATGATGGCTGGAGCTGATTTTATCAAAACTAGCACGGGCAAAGAGCCTGTTAACGCCACGTTGCCTGTAAGTTTAGTAATGGTACGAGCCATTAGGGATTATTACGAACGAACTGGTTTTAAAGTAGGGTTTAAACCTGCAGGTGGAATTAGCAAGGCAAAAGATGCCATCACTTGGCTCATTCTTATCAAAGAGGAGTTAGGCAATGAATGGTTGAATAACCACCTTTTTAGGTTTGGTGCTAGCAGCTTGCTAGGCGATATAGAACGACAATTAGAACATTTTACTACGGGTAGATATTCTGCTAGTTACAGACACCCCGTAGCTTAAGTTTTCCTTAATAAAAATATAATGAGTGTAGCTTCAATTTTTGAATCAATGGAATACGGACCAGCTCCTGAATCGAAGGACGTGGCATTAGAATGGTTAAAAAATCATCAGCCTAGTTTTAAGCAATTTATTAATGGCAAATGGGTAGCTCCTAAGTCGAAAAAATACATGGATAGCCTTAACCCTTGCTCGCAAGAAAAATTGGCATCCGTTCCTGTGTCCAATAAAGAGGATGTGGATGATGCTGTAAAAGCGGCAGATAAAGCGGTAAAAGGCTGGGTTAAATTAGGAGGGCACGGAAGGGCTAGGTATTTATATGCGATTGCTCGTCAAGTTCAAAAGCACGCAAGGTTATTTGCTGTATTGGAGTCGATGGATAATGGCAAACCCATTCGTGAAACACGAGATATCGATATCCCATTAGTGGCTCGCCATTTTTACCACCACGCAGGGTGGGCGCAGTTGCAAGCAGAGAAACTGCCCGATTATAAAGAAATTGGCGTGGTTGGGCAAATTGTTCCTTGGAATTTTCCGATGTTAATGCTTAGTTGGAAAATTGCCCCAGCCTTAGCCATGGGTAATACGGTTATTTTAAAACCTGCCGAATTTACTTCATTAACAGCTCTCCTTTTTGCAGAAATTTGTGAAAAAGTGGGGCTTCCAGCAGGTGTGGTTAATATTATTACAGGCGAAGGCGAAACTGGTGCTGCGATGGTGGATCACCCAGGCATCAGTAAAATTGCTTTTACAGGCTCTACCGAAGTAGGTAGAATTATAAGAAGAGCAGCTTCTAGCACCGAAAAGAAACTATCACTCGAATTAGGAGGTAAATCTCCGTTTATTGTATTTGAAGATGCCGACCTTGATAGCGTGGTAGAAGGGGTGGTAGATGCCATTTGGTTTAACCAAGGGCAAGTATGTTGTGCAGGTTCTCGTTTATTGGTGCAAGAAAGTATTGCGGATAAATTATATGATAAAATTCGTAAACGAATGGAATCGTTACGGATAGGGAATGCCCTAGACAAAGGCATCGATATTGGTGCGATTGTAGCTCCTGTTCAACTTAAAACGATTGAAGAACTGGTTCAAAAAGGCGTTGACGAAGGAGCAGAATTATGGCAACCCAGCTGGGAATGCCCAACCGAAGGGTGTTTTTATCCGCCCACCTTATTTACCAATGTAGCTCCTGCATCTACCATTGCACAAGAAGAAATATTTGGGCCCGTACTCGTTGCTATGAGTTTTCGAACTCCTGCCGAAGCCGTAAAACTAGCCAATAATACACGCTACGGCTTGGCCGCTAGTTTATGGACAGAAAACATAAATTTGGCACTAGATATTGCTCCCAAAGTTAAAGCAGGTACCATTTGGATTAACTGCACCAATATGTTTGATGCAGCTTCTGGTTTTGGGGGTTATCGCGAATCTGGCTTTGGACGAGAAGGAGGACTTGAAGGGCTATATGAATATGTAAAACTAAAAGTAGAAGATGAGTTTAAATCAGCTCCAGAGCCCAAAAAGCTAACCGAAAAATTACCTAGTGCCGAAAATGGCATTCCTGCATTGGATAAAACAGCCAAATTTTACATTGGAGGCAAGCAAAAACGACCTGATGGTGGGTATAATAATAATGTGCTTGACACCAAAGGAAATGTAATTGGGGAAGTGGGCGAAGGAAATAGAAAAGACATTCGTAATGCAGTGGAGGCAGCGCATGCTGCTAGTAAATGGGCTAGAACAACAGAACATACACGTGCCCAAATAATTTATTATATGGCAGAAAATTTAGAAGCACGAGCCACTGAATTTGCAGACCGTTTGTCAACGGCTCTCAATCAATCTACTAAAAAATCGAGGCAAGAAGTGGAGGCATCCATTGATTGCCTATTTACCTATGCAGCTTATGCCGATAAATATGATAGTAGTGTACACGCCACACCCCACCGAAATGTAACATTGGCAATGAAAGAACCGATTGGTGTTATGGGCGTTGTTTGCCCGAATGAAGCTCCGTTACTAGGATTTATTTCTACTGTTATCCCATTAATTTCTATGGGCAATACGGTGGTGGCAATACCCTCAGAAACAGCTCCACTTTCTGCTACCGATTTATACCAAGTACTCGAAACTTCGGATGTGCCAGGCGGTGTAATTAATATTATTACTGGAGATAAGGAAGAATTAACCAAGGTACTAGCCACCCACGATGATGTAGATGGACTTTGGTATTTTGGCTCTAAAGAAGGAAGCTCGCTGGTGCAAAATGCAGCCGCTGAAAATATGAAACGCACGTGGGTAAACTTTGGTAAAAACCGAGATTGGTTTAACCCCAAACACGTACTTGCCCACGACTTTTTAAGACGAGCCACCGAAATTAAAAATATTTGGGTGCCTTATGGGGAGTAAGTATTCTGAAATTATTGCTCTTTTCTCTGTCTAGTTTAATGCTTGTTGGTGAAACAACACCAACAAGGGGTAATAGCACTACATCTCTTGAACACGTTGTTAGCACTACTGATGATAGGTTTAAAAAGATAAAAACTAATAAAGGTAAAGTTTATCATTTGAGAAGAATTGAAATAAGAGATGGTAAACTCTATGGAAGTAAGCAAAAAACAGGAGAAATGCTTCCACAAGATTTTATTATTGAAGATATTATTAGCATCCGTGCACAACACAAATCGGCAAGTATTGGTGCTACAATTATAGTGGGCACAGGTATTGGTATAGCCTTAGCTTTTTCAATTTTTTTAATAACATTTGATTTAAACTAAGAAGTTGTAGAACGGTATTTGTATTACTTTATAATAAACAAATGGAATGAAACCCATTATACATAAATCAACAATGGCTTATTTGGAGGAACTTTCAAATAAGGAAAAAGAAGGAAAATCAACTTCTTTCTTTAACCTATATCCAGATGCTTTAGATCAATTAATAGCGAAGGAGAAATTGCAAATACAAAAGCTTTTTTTTGACACCGAGCTAGATTTAATGCTAATTAGTGTCTCTTAGAAAACACCTTGTTTTGTAACAACTACTGGAAATGTTGCCAATTATCCGCCAACATTTTCTCTAACTTTGGGGTCTAATTTCT